>OGGC01001678.1_pt1 | contig 14019 bp, 10 predicted proteins | sample 1571181 | NCBI WGS metagenome assembly OGGC01 (sample SAMEA2581930, study PRJEB24529) | metagenome | biome: Human gut stool | place: China | collected 2011 | reverse complement strand
TATCGCGTCGGCGCGGGACGGAACCGGGACGGTGTCCCCGGGGGCGGGATTGCGGGCCGTGCGGGGCGCTCCGCCGCCCAGTACGATCTGGGCAAACAGCAGAATCACCGTCGCCGACAAGAGATATTTTACCCTAATTTTATCCAAAATCCCAAAAATTTTCCATACCTTTGCCGACAAGTCGGCAAAAACGCCCGGATCGAGGTCCTGTGCCCTTCCCGCCGCGTTTTCGGCCCGACAAAGATAGGTAAAAATTTATAGAAAGCTCACACTTGGTACCATTAAATATGCGCACACGACTTTTGCTGCTATTCGCCTTCGCGGCCGCAACTGTTCTTATGAACGTTGCGTCTGCGGGGAATATTGCGCACGGCGTCGAAGTCGTGGTCATCGACGCCGGGCACGGGGGGAAATTCCCCGGCGCGCACTATGGCGGGGTCTATGAAAAGGACCTCACGCTGAAAGTGGCGCTCAAACTCGGAAAGCTCGTCGAGGAGGGGATGCCGGGCGTGAAGGTGGTCTACACCCGCACGGCGGACAGGACTCTGGGGGCGGACCTGGCGGCCGACCTGCAGGCGCGGGCCGACATTGCCAACAAGGCCGGGGGCGACCTCTTCATCTCGATCCACGCCAACGCCGCACCCCGGGCGACGGGCGTGCGGGGCGTCGAGACGCTGATCATGGGCGAGAGTTCGAAGGAGCAGCGCTACAACGAGAACGCCCTGTTCGAAAACAACCGCGAGGATCTGATCGACATGTCCGACGAACGGACGGCGGCCATCGTGCGGGCTTACATTCAGAATCTCCAGTTCACCTACGGCGAATACAGCATGGCTTTCGCCCGCTGCATCCAGAACAGCTACCTCAAGGCGGGCCGCCATTCGCGCGGCATAAAGCCGCAGCTGCTGCGGGTGCTCTATGCGACGGACATGCCGGGCGTGCTGACCGAGATCGGGTTCATGTCCAACCAGCAGGAACTGGCCTACATGAAGTCCGACAGGGGGCAGAACGAGATCGCCCGGTCGCTCTACCAGGCGATCCGCAACTATTCGGCCTATGTGCTCGGGACCCGGATGGCCGAGGAGGAGCAGGCCGCTGCCGCGAAACCGGTCGCGGAACAGCCTGCGGAAAAGTCTGCCGGAAAGGCCGCGGAAAAGAGCGTTGAAAAGCCTGCGGCAAAGTCCGCTGAAAAGACCGCAGCGGCGCAGCCCGCGGAGGGAAAGACCGCGACGGCCGCTCCGGTCAGAACCCCGGAGAAACCGGCCGTACAGCCCCTGCGCTATACGATTCAGGTGATGGCTTCGGCGTCGCCCGTACCCCTCGCCTCGGCGCAGTTCCGCGCCTACCGCGGCAAGGTGAAGGAGTATGCGGCCGAGGGACGGTTCCCCTATAAATACGGTGTGGGCGAGTACGGCACCCGTGAAGCCGCACAGCGGAAGCTGGCCGAGGTGCGCAAGGTATTTCCCGGGGCCTTCGTGGTCGCGTGCCGGGGTACGCAAATTGTAAAATAAAAGTACAGATATGAAAAGGGAAGTTAAAATCGGAATTTTCGGCGTGACGATGATCATTGCCGCGTGGGCCGGAATCCGGTTTTTGAAAGGATTCGACATTTTCAGCCGCAATTCGGTCTATTACGCCGCCTACGACCAGATCAACGGCGTGCAGGCGGCGTCGCCGATTATGATGAAAGGCGTCAAGATCGGTACGGTGACGGGCATTTCGTTCGATCCGCAGCGCAGCGACAACGTCGTGTTGCAGTTCACCATCAAACGTCAGTATCACATTCCGACCGACTCCGAGGCCAAGATTTACAGCAACGGGCTGATGGGCGGAAAGGCCATCGAAATCAACTACGGCACGGCGCGCACCTATCTCCAGAAGGGCGACACGCTGCGTTCGGTGCGCGAACGCGACCTGATGGACGTGGCCGGGTCGGAGCTGGATTTCTTCAAGCAGAAGGTGTCGCAGGTGACGGGCGACCTCTCGCGCACGCTGACCAACCTCAATCACCTGATGGAGGCCAACGCGCAGAATATTTCCGGGACGTTGAGCCACCTAAACGCCATTACGGGCGACATGGCCGGCCTGCTCGACGCCGAGAAGCGCAACCTGAAAGCCGCCGTCGACGACCTTACGGAGTTCTCCGCGATGCTGGGCAGGAACACCCCGCGTGTGGACAGCATCGTCGGCAACCTGAACCGGATAACCGGGGAACTGGCCGACGCCGGGTTCGCCCGCAGGCTTACGGACGCTGTGGACGAGGTGAACGGTCTGCTGGCAAAGGTCGAGGCGGGCGAGGGGACCGTCGGCAAACTGATGAACGATCCTGCGCTCTACGATTCGCTGACCGAGGCCAGCGCTAATCTCGCCTCGCTGCTGGCCAACCTCGAGCAGTATCCCGGCCGCTACGTGCATTTCTCGCTTTTCGGGCGCAGTCCCGAGAAGATGCAGGAGAAGGCCGAGCGCAAAGCCGCCAAAGCTGCGGCCAGGGCCGAGCGGGACTCGGTGAAAAGAATTAAAAATTAAGAATTAAAAATTGGAAAGGAGCCGGCAGGAATGTTTTTCATCATGTCCCGTCCGGCCATATTGCCATATCGAGAGCGCAAAATGAATCTTCGGACGGTCGGCCAATTCTTAATTTTTCATTTTTAATTTTTCATTCCTCATGATTTACCCTGCTACATTCGAGCAAAAGATAGGTTTCGACCGGCTCCGCGAGCAGGTCGCGGCACGTTGCACCATGCGCGCCGCCCGCGAGCGGCTCGCCGCGGAGGGCTTTTCGACCTCTGCGCGCGAGATCGAACGGCGGCTGGCGCTCGCCGACGAAATGCGCCTGCTGCTGGATATGGAGCATGATTTCCCCGGGGGCGAGTACCCCGACGTCGATTACATCGTCGCCAAACTGCGCGTCGAAGGTTCGTTCCTCGACGTGGAGGAGGTCGTGACCCTGCGCCGGGCGCTGGCCGCAATCGGCGGCATCGTCTCGTTCATCATCAGCCGCGAGGAGCGTTATCCGGCCCTCCATGCCCGCACGCGGGGCGTTGCGGCCTTTCCGGAGATCGTGCAGCGCATCGACGGCATTCTCGACCGCTTCGGCCAGGTGAAGGACAACGCCTCGCCCGCCCTGCAGGAGATCCGCCGCTCCATCCGCGAACGCGAAGGGCAGGCGGCCAAGCGGTTGCAGGCCGTGCTGTCTGCGGCCAAGGGGGCGGGCATCGTCGATGCCGACGCCCAGATCTCGATCCGCGACGGCAAGGCCGTGATCCCGGTTTCGGCGGGCAACAAACGCAAACTGAACGGCTTTATCCACGACGAATCGGCGACGGGCAAAACCTTCTACGTCGAACCGGTCGAGGTGGTGGAGATCAACAACGAACTGCGCGAACTGGAGTACGCCGAGCGGCGCGAGGTGGTGCGCATCCTCACGGAGTTTACCGAAGCGATCCGTCCCGACGCGGGGCTGATCGCCGATTCGGGCGACTACCTGGCCGAGATCGACATGCTGCGCGCCAAGGGCCGCTGGGCCTCGGAGAACAGATGCGTGCGGCCGATCCTCTCGACGGACGACAGGCTGGTGCTGAAAAACGCCCGCCACCCGCTGTTGCAGCAGACGCTGCGGGCTGCGGGGCGCGAGATCGTGCCGCTGGATTTGCAGCTCGACCGTCGCAAGCGCATCCTCGTCATCTCGGGACCCAACGCCGGCGGCAAGTCGGTCTGCCTGAAAACCACGGGCATCGTGCAGTACATGTTCCAGTGCGGGTTTCCGGTTCCGGTCTCCGAGGTCTCGGAACTGCCGGTCTTCGAGAGCATTTTCATCGACATCGGCGACGAGCAGTCGATCGACAACGACCTGTCGACCTATTCGTCGCACCTGCTGAACATGAAGCACATGCTGGCGGGCGCTTCGGGCCGCACGCTGGTGCTGATCGACGAGTTCGGGTCGGGAACCGAGCCGGTCATCGGCGGGGCCATCGCCGAGGCGATCCTCGAGCGTCTGCTCGGCAGGGGGTGTTACGGCGTGATCACGACCCACTACGCCAATATCAAGTATTACGCCGCGTCGGTGGAGGGCATCGCCAACGGCGCGATGATGTTCGACGTGCAGAACATCCGGCCGCTGTTCCGGCTGGAAATGGGCAAGCCGGGCAGTTCGTTCGCCGTGGAGATCGCCCGCAAGATCGGGCTTCCGGAGGATATTATCCGTGCGGCGAGCGAGAAGGCCGGGTCGGATCACATCAATATCGAGAAACAGCTGCGCGAGATCGCCCGCGACAAGCATTACTGGGAGCAGAAGCGCGATCGCATCCGTCTGACGGACCGCAAGGTCGAGGAGTTGGAGCAGAACTATGCCGAGCAGCTGGCGAAGATCCGCGCCGAGCGGCAGGAGATTCTGAAAAAGGCCAAGCAGGAGGCCCGGCAGCTGATCGCCGACGCCAACAAACAGATAGAAAATACGATTAAAACCATCCGCGAGGCGCAGGCCGAGAAGGAGCTGACGCGGCTGGCGCGGCGCGAGCTGGACGACTTCCGCGAGGCGGTCGAGAAGGCCGACGAGGCCGGGAACGAAGCCGCCGTGGCCCGCGAGATCGAGCGCGACGAGACGCATTTCAAGCCGATGATCGACATGGACATGGTTTCGGTGAACCACGAGATCACCGCGCAGCTGGCCCGTTCGGCCGTGCGCGCCTCGACCAACCTGCCGATCAAATACGTGGTGCTCGACACCAAGACGGGCCGCACGGGCCGTTATCTGGCGGCGTTCCGCGGCCGCAAGACCGTGATGGCCGTCTGCTACCAGCTGCATGCGCAGCGGATTCTGGCCCTGTCGTACGGTGTCGTGCCGATTCTCCGGAATCAGGAACTCTCCGACAGATACCATTTCCTGGTCGATGCGCTGGAGTTCCTCGACCAGTACCGCAAACTCGACGACGGGGACCTGATGGCCATCGTGGGCGGCAGTTTCGGTCCCGACGGCGGTGCGTCGTACGTCGAGATCGCCAACGTGCAGAATATCCGCAAGCGTAACGAGGAGATCGTCGCGCAGCACAACTGTTAGGCTGTTGGGCGGCGAACTCAAAGAGAAAGTCGCGCAGGGCGTGGCGTGGAGCATGGCCGAGAAGATCGGCTCGATGCTCCTCGCGATGGCCGTGCGGCTGGTCATCCTGCGCCTGCTGACGCGCGACATACTGGGCTTCATGTCCATTCCGTCGGCCGTCGTGACGGTGCTGCTGGTGATCGTCGACAGCGGGTTCTCGCAGAGTCTGGTCCGCCACAAAGGGCCTTCGCAGAGCGATTACAAGTCGGTTTTCCTCTTCAACATCGCCGTTTCGGCGGTGCTCTACGGGGTGCTGGTGGCCCTGGCGCCCCTTGCGGCGCGCTGGTACGGCATGCCCGAAATCGCGCGGATCGCCCCGGTTTTCTTCCTGCTGCTGCCGCTCAACGCCCTGTGCGCCGTTCAGAATACGATTTTCATTCGGCAGTTCCGTTTCGCGCTGCTCTCGAAGGTGACCTTCCTTTCGTCGCTGGCGGGCGGGCTTACGGCCATTGCGCTGGCGATGGCCGGGTGGGGCATCTGGAGCCTCGTGGCGGAGCGTGTGATCGCGGTCGGGATGCGGACCGCGCTGCTGTGGTGGTTGAGCGACTGGCGCCCCTGCGGCAAGTGCGGGCTGAAGCCCCTGCGCGAGATGGCGCCGTTCGGGTGCAGTCTGATGGTGACGGACCTGATTTCGAATTTCTATAACAAGATACCCCAGTTTTTTCTCGGAAAACTCTATTCGCCCGCGGTGCTCGGATCGTTCGACCAGGCGGTGAAACTCAAGGACATGCCCGCCGCTACGGGCATTCAGGCCGTGCAGAACGTCACGTTCCCGGCCTTGGCGAAGATCCGCGACGACGCCCCGAGGTTCGCCGAGGGTTACCGGCAGGTGGTGATGGTCGTCTCTTACGTGATGTTTCCGATCATGCTGGGCATGTCGGCCGTGGCCCGCGACATGTTCGCCGTGCTGCTGGGCGAGGAGTGGATGCCGACGGTTCCCTATTTCGAGGCGGTATGTCTGGCAGGACTGTTCTCGCCGATCGCTTTGACGGCTTACAATGTGTTGAAAGCAAGGTGTAAGGGTCCGTTGATCGTGCGTCTCGAAGTGGTGAAGAAGATCATTATGACGGCGATTTTCGCCGTGACGATTCCGCACAGCGTGATGGCCGTGGTCTGGGGGCTGGTGGCCATCGCATTCTGCGAAATGGCGGTCAATTTCCTGGCGACGACGCGCTTCACCTCCCTGACGTTCCGGCGTTTCGTCCGTACGCTGCTGCCCGTGGCGCTGGTGTCGGGGACGATGTACCTCCTCGTGCGGCTCACGGCCGCGGCGATTCCCGGCAACGATCTCGTGCGGCTGCTGGCCGAACTGGCGACGGGCGTGGTCAGCTACCTCGCGCTGTCGGCGCTGTTCCGGCTGGAAGCCTTCCGGGAGGTGACGACCATCGTGCGCAGGCAGCTGAAAAAATAAGGTTTGAAACCCAAGGGCCTCTGATATGTTCCGACAACCCGATTCACTCTATGCCGGAGTGTTGCTTTGTTCGGCGATCATTCTCGCGGTGGTCGGCGGATCTCTTTTTTGGCTGCGTATGCCGGGCGATGAACGCCTGCGCAATTACCGCCTTTCGCGCCGTTTTGTCGGCTGGGCCTACTTTTCGCTCGCTTTCACCGATGTGCTGTGGCTGCTCTTCTTGCGGGAGGAGTATGAGCTGGATTTCACGCGGATTCTGGTGCTGGCCGTCGCTGCGGTGCAGGCCACGATGTTCTCCGGGGCGCTGGTGACGTTGGTCAACTCCCGTTTTCCGCTTGCGCGGGGAGTTCGCCGTCATCTGCTTGCCGTGGCTGCCGGAACGGCGTCGCTGTTCGGCTGCATGTTGTTCTTTCCGCAGGCCTTTCCGGTGCTTTTCCGGCTGACGGCAGCCGCTTATTGTGTGCAGATAGCCCTCTTTGCGCGGACTTTCGTACGCGAATACCGGGTCTGTCGCCGCAAGCTGGACAACTTTTTTTCGGACGGAGAGATGCGCCGTCTGCGATGGGTGGCCATGTCGTTTCTGATGACGGCCCTGATCGGACTGACGGCCGCGGCATGGCTGGTGTCGGGGTTAGGGATGCCTTACCTGTTTGCTTTTACGGGGGTCTACATGGTGTTCTACACCTTCTTCGGAATGAAGTATATCAACTATCCCGCGGAGTTCGGGCGGATCGCTCCCGTGATCGCCGACGATGTGCCGGAGCCTTTGGCCGCCGGGGAGAATATCCGTACGGCGCTCGACGAATGGATCGCCGCGAAAGGGTATGTCCGCCCGGGGCTTTCGCTGGAGTCGCTGGCCCGCGAGGTCGGGTGCAACCGCAGTTACCTGTCGCGGTATGTCAACTCCGAGTTGGGGCTTAACTTCAAATCGTGGATACGCGCCCTGCGCATTGCCGAATCGCAGCGGCTGTTGCTGGAGCATCCCGGGGCTTCGGCCCTCGAGGTGGGCGAGATGGTCGGCATCCACGGGCGCAGTACTTTTTTCGCGCAGTTCTCCGAAGTGACGGGCATGTCGCCCGGCGAATACCGCCGCCGCTATGCCGGCGGAGACCCGATCGCCCCTTCGCAAGAATGAAAACAACGCCGAGTCCAGAAACCCGGCGTTGTTTTTTAAGTTCCCGGACTCCTCCGCAGCCGTTTTGCGCTACTTTTATCATCGGATTAAAACGAATGCAATATGATGATGAAAGGATTTTTTACGGCCGCATTGGCCGCATTGGCCGCATTGGCCGTGTCGGCCGCGGTGCTGGCGCTGGCGGGGTGCTCGGACGGCGGCGGGAACAAGGCGTCACCGGTATCCGGCACGGTCGATATGACCCGGATGACCGCCGATGAGGTAAAGACCGCGATCGGAGCCGCACTCGACGCGGGCATCACCGAATTTAAACTGACGGGCGAGTTTGCCAAGATCGGGATTCCCGCTCGGGTCTCCTTTTCCAGCACCCCTCCGGTCGGCAACCCTTTCTACGACTCCGGCGTGGAAAAGATCGACCTGACCGGCGTGACCGACTGGCCGGAAGTGAATGTGAACGGACGGGTGGACGACGATTTCAACTTTCCCCCGGACGATGTCCGCGGTCTGCCGGCAAGGGCGTTCGACGGACAAAAATATGATAACGGAGCGTTCCATTATGCCTATCCCGCCCTGCGCGAAGTGAGACTGCCCGCCGGAGTGAAAGCGCTCGGCTGTTTGGCATTTTTCGCCTGCCAGGCGTTGAGCTTCGTCTCCTGCGACGGCGTGGAGGAGGTCGGAGTGCAGGCCTTGTCGGGCTGCCCTTCGCTGGAGAGCGTGCAACTGCCCGAGGCGGTTCGGATTTATAACGCAGCTTTCATGGCTTCCGGCCTGACCTCCCTTTCGCTGCCCGAAACGACCCGACTCGGATACAGCGCATTTCAGCATTGCGATGCTCTGACCGAGCTGCGGCTGACAGCAGCAGGGAATATTACCCTGGAAATGGACAGTGGAGCAACTCCTTTCAGCCCGAACTTCGCCAAAGTATGCGATCTTACGCTGAATGCCGACAAGCATTACAGCACCGGCACGGCGGCCCCGAAAGCTGCGTCCGCCGACCAATGGGCCACGAACTACTACGGAGATCCGCTTACCTGGAAGAGCATCGCTTTCGAGTGACGCAGGGGTGTTTCGTTATTTTTACCGCTCCCGTTGCTCCCGCATCTGAACGAACGGGCCGCACCCCGGAAGGATGCGGCCCGTTCGTTTCCCGGAAGAATGCGGGTTATTTGTAGACTTTGGGGGTGATGACGCCCCGGAGCACCACCAGCGCATTGGTGACCAGCGCTTCGAGTTCGTTCTCGCCCGGATAGACCGCGATCGGAGCGATGAACGAGCAGCGTTCGCGGATGTACTCCACGACAGGCTCGTTGTAGGCGATGCCGCCCGTGAGGACGATGGCCTGAACGCTGCCCGAGAGGGCCGCGGCCATGGCTCCGATCTGTTTCACGATGTTGTAGCACATGGCGTCGAGAACCTTTTTGGCCCGCTGGTCGCCCTGCGCGATGCGTTCCATGACCTGAATCACGGAGTTGGTTCCCAGGTAGGCCACCAGCCCGCCTTTGCTCGAAATGAATTTCAGCAGCTCCTCTTTCGTATATTGTCCCGAGAAGCAGACCTTGATCAGTTCGCTCGAGGGGATGCTCCCCGCGCGGTCCGGGGCGAAAGGACCGTCGCCGTCGAGCGCGTTGTTGACGTCGACGATACGTCCCTGCTTGTGTGCGGCGACCGAAATGCCGCCGCCCATGTGGGCCACGATCAGATTCGACTCTTCGTACACCCAGCCCATCCGTTCGCAGTGGAGACGCGCCGTGGCCTTCTGGTTCAGGGCGTGGAAGACCGGTTTGCGCGGGCACATCGGCATGCCCGAGATGCGTGCCGCGTCGTCCATCTCGTCGACCACCGGCGGGTCGGCGATGTAGGCCTTGACACCCGCCATGTGGGCGATCTGTGCGGCCAGCAGTCCTCCGAGGTTGCAGGCGTGTTTCATCTGCGCGTTCCGCAGATCGTAGCGCATGCGCGAATTGACTTCGTAGACTCCTGCGGGAATGGGGCGTATCAGTCCGCCGCGGCCGATCACCGCCGAGAGGTTTCTGATGTCGAACGCCTCTTCGCGGAGCGCCGAAAGGATCAGTCCGCGGCGCCAGTCCAGCTGGTCGTTCACGCCGGCGAAGCGGGAGATTTCCTCGGTGGAGTGACGGAGGTTCAATTCCAACAAAGGCCGCTCCTCGTCGTAGAGGGCGACCTTTGTAGACGTTGAGCCGGGATTTATTGCTAAAATTTTGTAGCCCATAAGTTCTCGGTTCGTTTTTAACGTGAGTCCGACGGATTCGCAATGACTGATTGTCGAAGGGTGACTTTCAACCGGGAGGCGTTGCTTCTTTCGTCGGGCTGGTTTAAGATTGGGTTAGGTCCGGATGACCGGAATTTTATTTTTTTACCGCCAGGCAGGCCAGCGCTATCGAGAAGAGCTTGGTCTTGCTCGTGTCGCCGCGCGAGGTGAGCACGCACGGAACCTTCGTACCCATGACCATCGCCGCCAGTTCGCCGCCGCAGAGGTGCGTGACCGACTTGAAGAAGACGTTGGCCGATTCGAGGTTGGGGAACAGCAGGCAGTCCGGATCGCCGGCCACCGACGAACCCTTGACCTTTTTGTGCTCGGCGACCTCCTTGTAGAGCGCCACGTCCAGCGACAGCGGACCGTCGACGACGACGTTGCCCAGCTGGCCGCGGTCGGCCATCTTGGCCAGCAGCGCGCCTTCGGTCGAGGAGATCACGTTGGGGAGCAGCTGCTCCGAGGGGGCGATGCAGGCGATTTTCGGCGTTGCTATGCCCAGCAGGTTGGCCGTGCGGGCCAGGTAGCCGATCTGCACCATCTTCTGCTTGAAGTCGGGGAGCGGAATGACCGCCACGTCCGAGATGATCAGCAGTTTGTGGTAGCAGGGCATTTCGACGATAGAAACGTGGCTCAGGACGCCTTTCGGGGGGAACAGCCCGGCCTCCTTGTTGAGGATGCCGCGCATGTATTTGTCGGTCGAGACCAGACCTTTCATCAGAACGTCGGCGTTGCCCGAAACGACCGATGCGACGGCCTGCTGGACGCATTTCACATCGTTGGGTTCGTTGACGATGTTGAAGGCGTTGATGTCGATGCCGTTCTCCTGGCAGACCTGTTTGATAACCTCCTTGTCGCCGAAGAGCGTAGGCTCCACGAGACCCTCCTTATAGGCTTCGTAGACCGCTTCCAGCGTATGCGAATCCTGTCCGTAAGCTACGGCAAGACGTTTTTTACCCCGTTTCCTCGCCTCCTCGACGATTTCGGTAAGATGCTGAATCATGGTGTTGTTACGTTTAAAATTGATATATGCTTTGTTGTTTTGCCTCTATGCTGCGGCGGTCGTTGCCGCCGTCGTCGTCGTCGTTTGCAAGCCCGACCCCACCCCAAAAACCTCCCGCGGGAGGGGCTTATCGCATGCGGCCGGGATGCGGACGTTATTTTACCAGATTGTAGGTGTCCGTGGCGATCACCAGCTCCTCGTTGGTGGCGATGGTGGCTACCTTGACTTTCGAATCCGCCGCCGAGAGGATCTTGTTCACGCCGCGCGCGCCCTTGTTGGCCGCAGGGTCGAATTTCACGCCCATGAACTCCAGTCCGGTGCAGACCGCCTCGCGCATTTCGCACGAATTCTCGCCCACGCCGCCCGTGAAGATGATCATGTCGACACCGCCCATTTCGGCGGCGTATTCGCCGATGAACTTCTTGATGCGTCCGTAGTACATATCGCGCGCCAGGATTGCGCGGGGATTGCCCTCGTCGTAGGCGCGGTCGATGTCGCGCATGTCGCTCGAAATGTCCGTGAGGCCCTGCACGCCCGACTTCTTGTTCATCATCGTGTTCAGCTCGGCATAGCTCATGCCCTCCTTTTCGCCGATGAACGTGATGGCGCTGGCGTCCACCTGGCCGCAGCGCGTGCCCATCACCAGGCCGTCGAGCGGCGAGAAGCCCATCGAGGTGTCGTAGGACTTGCCGTTGAGAATCGCCGTCACCGAACCGCCGTTGCCGATGTGGCAGGTGATGATCCGCGAGTTGTGGAAATCCAGTCCGGCCAGTTCGGCGCCCACCTTGGCCACATACTTGTGGCTGGTTCCGTGGAAGCCGTACTTGCGCACGCGGTATTTCTCGTAATAGGCGTGGGGCAGGGCGTACATGTAATTCACCGCCGGGATCGACTGGTGGAACGAGGTGTCGAACACCGTGACCTGCTTCACGCCCGGCAGGACCTTTTCGATCGAAAGCACGCCTTCGAGATTGGCGGGGTTGTGCAGCGGGGCGATCTCGAACAGCGAGCGGATCTTCGCCTTGACGTCCTCGGTGACGATGCAACTCTCGGGGAAGAACTCGCCGCCGTGGGCTACGCGGTGGCCGACGGCCTTCACTTCGTCGAGCGACGCGATCACGCCGTGGGCGGGGTCGGTGAGGGCGTCGAGCACGAGCTTGATGCCGGTCGTGTGGTCGGGAATCGGCTGGTGAAGCTCGAACGGCTCCTTGCCGACGGGTTTATGGGTCAGGTCGCCTTCCGGGAGGCCGATACGTTCCACGATGCCTTTTGCGAGCAGTTTGCTCGACGCGTCCTCCATGTCGATCACCTGATATTTGATCGAAGAGGAGCCGCAGTTTAAAACCAGAATTACCATAATTTCTATTTTAAGTTTTTATGTTTTTTCTTCGTCGTTGTGCTTCCGGGCGGTGTTGTCGCCGCCTTCGGCGTCGTTTACAAGCCTGACCCCACCCCGGCCCTCCCTCGGGGAGGGAGATGGCGTACGTTTCATTCGCTTTAGGGCTGCAATCCGGTTGTTTGCGTTTTTTCTTCGTCGTTGTGCTTCCGGGCGGTGTCGTCGCCGCCTTTGGCGTCGTTTACAAGCCTGACCTCGGGCAAATTCAGCCATCTAATTCGCGGCGTTCCGCCGCGTATCCAATTCTGACCCTCCCCTAAATCCCCTCCTCGGGGGGCTTGTCGCAGCGCGACCGGGATTTAACCGGGTTGCAGGTTATTTTTAATTCTTAATTTTTCATTTTTAATTGCGTGCAATTTGCGCTCCGATCCACATGCCCAGTGCGGCGAAGGCGATGCAGACCGCGACGCTCAACGCAATGTAGGCCGTCGCAGGCCCGTAGTCTCCGGCACGCAGCAACCGCACGGCATCGGCCGAAAAGGTCGAAAAGGTGGTGAATCCTCCGCAGAATCCTGCGATGAGCAACCATCCTGCCGCAGCCGAATTCGTGGTCTCCAGCAGAATGCCGATCAGCAGCGATCCCGCGGCGTTGACCGTGAACGTTCCGGCCGGAAAACCCAGCAGCGTGTGCCCTCCGAGCAGCCAGACGGAGAGCATATAGCGGACGATGCTTCCGGCGGCGCCTCCCAGGCCCACGGCGAAAAGTTCACGAATCATAATTTAAATATATGTATTATTTTACGGATGTGCAAATTTAAGCAAAAAATGATTACGAATCGTTCAATTATTTGCCGAAATAAGTGGAATTTTTGTCACATATGGCGTCGGGGTCTTTTGGCGCCGGCCGTCCGGGCCATGCGGCGGCGTTTCCCTTCCGCGAGGGGCGTCGGGGGATGCATCGGTGCGCGGCGACTTCGCTTCTCCCGTGCGGGGCGGAGTCGGGAACGCGGCGGGATGCCGCGAAAACGGCGGGCGGCGGCGTGACCGTCATGGCTCTCTGGTCTGTCCGTTGCCTGAAATCACGTATTTGTAGGTCGTGAGTTCGGGCAGCCCCATCGGGCCGCGGGCGTGGAGTTTCTGGGTCGAAATGCCGACCTCGGCGCCGAACCCGAACTGGCCGCCGTCGGTGAAGGCCGTCGAGACGTTGACGTAGACGCACGCCGCATCGACCCGCCGGGTGAACTCCCGGGCCGTCCCGGCGTTTTCGGTGACGATGGCTTCGCTGTGGCGCGAGGAGTAGCGGGCGATGTGCGCCAGAGCTTCGTCGAGGGAGCCGACGGTCCGCACGGCCAGCTTGTAGTCGAGGAATTCGGTCCCGAAGTGCTCCTCCGCGGCGGGGCGGAGCAGGCACGCGGGGTAGCGGCCTTCGAGTGCGGCGTACGCCTCCGCGTCGGCGTAGACCGTGACGCGTTCGGCGGCCATCGGGTCGCACAGTTCCGCGAGGTCCCGGAGCCGTTCGCGGTGGACGATGAGGCAGTCGAGGGCGTTGCAGACGCTGACGCGCCGCGTCTTGGCGTTGCAGACCACGGCGCGGCCTTTCGTCAGATCGCCGTCGAGGTCGAAGTAGGTGTGGACGATGCCCGCCCCGGTCTCGATCACGGGTATGCGGGCGTTTTCGCGCACGAAGCGGATCAGTCCCGCGCCGCCGCGCGGGATCACCACGTCGACGTAACCCACGGCGTTCAGCAGCGCTCCGGCAGCCTCGTG
>OGGC01001675.1_pt1 | contig 14036 bp, 15 predicted proteins | sample 1571181 | NCBI WGS metagenome assembly OGGC01 (sample SAMEA2581930, study PRJEB24529) | metagenome | biome: Human gut stool | place: China | collected 2011 | reverse complement strand
TAACGTTTCTAAAAATGTTTGTATTTTTCTATAAAACATTAAATTACCATCATCATTAGGGTGTAATCCATCTTGTTCACCAAATAATGTGTTGTTGATAATATCAATATTAGGATCTAGTCCTGACATTGTATATAAATCGTATACAGGTATTGAAAAATATGCACATCTTTCTTTTATAGCATTAACATAATCTATTAGTTTATTTGATGCATTTCTTTTATTAAGTGGTGTTAAAAAACATATTTTTTTATTTGAGTATTTATTTATTAAACCTTTTATTAATACGTTTAATGCACCATTAAATGTTGTTGTATCTTCGCTATCAGTTTTACCGATAGGAACATTTCCAAAATAATCATTAATACCACCAAGTACACATATATAATCTAAATTATCTATCATTTTACTATATCGTAAACACATTGGGTTAGTAACTGATGTATCACCTGTATTTGATATTGTTGACTGATTTATACCATAGTTATATGATATACAACCTGTATTTTCAGAAATTAACGTTCTGAAAGGTTTTGTTGCTTTGAAACCATTTGTTATACTATCACCAAGAAAACCAATTTTTTTATTATATAATATTGATGAAGTTGTTACATTTATAGATGGATCAAGTTGATAATTATTAATATAAGTATCACTTCCTTTTATTAAATAGTATTCTTTATATAAATTATTAAATATTGCTTTTGCATAATATTTTGCATTTGAATATTTTTGTGGTATTGTAAATGAACCAGTATTAATATCAATAATATTGAAACCAAGATAATTTTTATTTTCATCAAATAAGTAAGTAAAACCATTCGTTTTATATTGATAAAATATTGTTTTATCAGGTGTATATTCTCCTAAAGGTATTAAATTTGTACAACCATAGCCTTCTGAAGTAGTATCTATAGCTTCACCTGTTGATGCCCTAAAATGTTTATTGTACATAAAATTTCGATAATCATACATATTATTAGTTTCGTGTTTTATAAAATTACAATTTTCTTTTGCAATATCATTACCTTTTAATAAATTTGTAGGTATATTAATTAAATCTATTCTTGATGGGTCATTAGCAACAGGGAAATCAATAGTTTTTAATGTCTGTTTATAGTAATTATTAGTTCTATTTTTTAATATTCTAATTTGTCCAGCATAACTATTTAGATAATTAAATACAAAATATTTAATATTAGCATCATCTATTGTACACTTTATTGAAATTACAGATTTAACCCATGTTTTATTTTCATTAAATAGTGCATACCACATATTAGGATTATTAGATTGATTTGCAATTAAAACATCATTTAATTCACAATTTAACATTTCAGTACAACAATACTTAGAGTTTGTTTGATATTCACCAGTATTAATATTATAAACGTGATTATCAACATAATTAGGGTTATTTATTTCATAAAATTCATTATCTAACATATTTAAATGTTCTTTTTCTATTTGTTCATTAACAATATTTTCTTTATATACACTTTGATTACCAACTATTGCAACACTTCCACCTGTAATTGCTTCTTTAACATCAGGTGCTAAATTACTCATATTTATTAAATGATTATTGTCCATTTTATTTTGTTTTAGTGTATTTATTTGATTTTGTAAATCAATTACATATTTTTCTAAAATTGTAGTTAATGTACCATCATTAACCATATCATCAAGTTTATTATTAATTTCTTCTTGTACATCTAAATTCGTGAAATAATCATCAACATATGTTTTTAATTTAATACATAAATTTTGTAATTCACTAACTGCATCTGCATTATTATTAAGTGTTGGTAAAATTGTATCTTTTAAATAAGATAATAAACCACATAATGTTTCATAATAACTCATGGATTCATCAAATGCAAGTGGTATTGCTTTATATATGTAGTTTGTAAATAATCCTGTTTCTTTTGCTTTGATAACCTCAATATTAGGATTATCAGGTAATGTATTATTTTGAATACTCATATTTTTTCACTCTCCTTTAAAATATTTGCATAAATAAGTCGTTTAACTCATTTATGATCATTAAATCTATATTCATTAAATTATTTTTAATATCATTTAATATATCAATATTAAATTTACCACCATTATTACCAATAATTGTTTTAATATATTCATTTGTTCCACTGCCATTTGCACTACTATTATCATTAATTGAATTATCATTTAATGTAATATTTGTTGCATAAACATTTTGTGCATTAATATCTTGTTGTGAAATATTACCTTGTGGTGTATCTTGAAATAGATTTTTACCTTTGTTTGTTGATTGTGATATACTTGATGTTTGTGTTGTATTTCTACCATTTAATTCTTCAGTTAAATTAACATTATTAAGTAGTAATTTATCATCAATCAATTTTTTCTGTACTTTATATAGTTCATTATAGTAAGGCATTATTTCATTTAATTTTTGATTTAAATAAAATCTAAATAATGGTGCAGTTTCAAATCCAATTTCATTTTCATAATAGTGATGTAAAATATTATTATTTAATGTTTCTCTGTAATTTTCATCAAAAATAGGGTAATCTGTCATTTTAAAATCAAAATTATTATCAATTAGTGTTTTAATTGTAATCGTATATTTCGCCATCATTATCACCCCTATCATTATTAATTATATCATTTTCTGTTTTATTTAACAAGTCCATTACATCTTTATTAAGTACAATTTCAATTTTATTATCACCATTAAAGAATTTTTTATTAATTTCATCACAAGCCTTTTTACGTGTTTTATACCAACAATTTAAATAATAAGTAACTAATTGTTCATTACTTTCAACTTCATTTGTAATTAATCTTTCTTTTTTATCTGTATTTGCATTATCAATACCAAGTACAGTAAGTGCATCATTAAATATTTGGTGTTTATGTATATCTAATTTATCAATTAAATATGGTGCATCTGTTTTTAATACATTTAATTTATTTGATATATCAAATTGTTTATTACCAAATATAAAAGGTGTATTACCACTATATTGCATATATACATTTTTTAAAGTAAGTATTGTTTTTGTATCACCTTCTATTAAAATTGGTGTTTTTTGTGCTTGTAAATTAACATCAATTGTACGTTCTGTTTCGTATAATCTCATTGCAAATAATTCTAAAGATTGCATAGTTGGTTTTTCAAGTTCATTATTCATAATATAAACAACATCATTAAAATCATATTGTTTATTATAACCAATAGACCAAGCCATTACTTTTATTGGTAGGTTGTAAACATTTAATTTATCACTAGGATTAACCTTTAATGCTAAAAATCCAAGTTCATCATCTTTAACAAAACAAGCACGACCATTTTCATATAAAGATTGTTCCAAGAATCTTGATGCACCTGTACCTGCAACATCATCTAAACCTTTCCAAGTAAATAGTGATGTTGCAAGCATTCGTAATCTATCAAGATAATCAATCATTGTACGATTATTAACAATCATTGCAAGTTCAGTTTCATTTATTTTTTTCACTTTAATCACTTCCTTTATACTATATTATTACTATTTGAATAATCATATATTGTTGATGGATTATGCCATAAAGTCGTACCATTATTAAACATAGCACGTATTATATTTAAATCTGTTTGTGGTATATCACCATCAAAATTACAATTTATTGTTTTTACATAATTCCAATTACTTCTTCCTGTAATATTAGGTACTTTAACACGATTTATTTTATAACCAAACATACTAAAATAATTATCAATAATACGTGCATATTCTTCTTTTATACTCATTTTATAAAAATAAAATCCATTTTTATGATCACATACATTAATATCACCACCATTAACATTACCTTTTGCACTATTTGGTTGTAAACTGTGTTGATATACTGCACCAAGTTCATTTGCAATAGACATTGCACCACTAACAACTGCACCTGCACCTGCTCCTGCTACTGCACCACCAACAATAGTTAATCCACTTGATGCAATACCAAGTGCAATATTAACACTATTTTGTGTTAGCCAGTTTGTATATTCATCATCAGACCAATTTAATGTAGGTAATTTACCCGCAATTAGTCCTTCTTCTTCACTATTTAAATTATTATCATAATTAGTTGGTATAATTTTAATACTTCCACCAACAGTTGGTACACCTTTAATAGTAAAATTACAAGTGTTTCCACTAAATCTTTCATAATGTAATATATTACTACTTCCATTATTATTACTTATTAGCATATAATTGAATGGATATGTTAATAATTTTTTATTAATTGGTGTATATCCATTTATTGTATTTACTTTTGTAATAGTTTTTGTAGCAGTATTTGGTGAATTTTGACCACTATATTGTAAACTTGTATTTGTATTAGTAATCATTGATGCAGGTATCATATATAAATTATATACAGCATCACTTTTACCACGATTAGCAAATGCTTGTAATATGTTTACAACTTCACCTATTGTACTACATACGTATGCACCACCAGCCATATAAACACCACCAAAATTTGTTGCAAGTGGTTTATTTTCATCACTTGTTGACCACTCTGTACATTGTATTACATATTTTAAATTATCAAGTCCATTATAATAATCACTTGAATTAACTATGTATTCACCTGTTTCAAGATTTTCAGGTATTGTATGAAGTCCTATTGTATCATCATTAACGTGTTCACGTTCAACAAATGATTGTTTATACTCAATTTGAAATAACCAAGTTTGGTAACAATCTGTTTCAAAAGTGATTAAAGTACAATTTTCGTTGACATATTCCATATTTGTTATAAAACAAAAATACCATTTATTTGTAAAACCTATATTTTTATAAAATAAATAGTTACAATCAATTATTTCATCAATATTAACACCAACTTTAACACTATTATCTTTTTTAATATATGTATAGTTATCAAAAGTTTTTTGTATTCTACTATTAAAATAAGTTATTTGTGCATTTGCATTTGAAAATGTTAATTGATTTTTATAATCATTTTTAAGTGGTGTTTTACATAAATATAATTGACCTTGTGGGGTAATAGTCATTTTATCAAATCCTTTCTATATAAAATGAAAAGGTAGCAATTAAATGCTACCTTGTTATTATTTAGTAACTGTAACAGTAGCAGTATCAGTTAATCCATTATCTGTTTTAACAGTTAATGTATCTGTACCTTCTTTAACACCTGTTACAACACCTAATGGTGAAACAGTAAATACAGTTTCATCACCACTAATAAATTCAAGTTCACTAGTAGCATCTGTTGGTGTTAATGTAACTGTTACATTTGCAGTTGCATCTTTTGCAACACTAACATCACTAACACTAATTGCAGTTGCAGGTTTAGGTTGTGCTGTTGCAAGTACTACTGCATTTGCAAATGGGCAGATTGCATAAGTTTGCCATACATGTAAGTATTCGTTCCAAGTCATTGTTCTTGCATTGTAGAATTCATCAAATCTCATTAAGTTTTCATAAATTTGGAACCAAGCTTCATCACATAGGATTGCTTGTATTTCTTCATTTTCAAAACTATCAACTTCAATAACTCTACCCAAGAATTTTGTGTTTTCAATGTTAAATGCATGTGCTAATACATCAACATCTACTTCTGCCATTAAATCTGCAGTTACGATCAATACAAATCTATTTTCATCAGTCCAAGTTTTAATAACACCTTTTGCACCACTAAATTTTGAATATGCATTATATTTGGTTGATGGTAATTTCATTTTACTAAATAAAGAACGACATTTTTTAACAAATGCTTTTGCAGATGCTTCATCTGTAACTGCACTAACAGTTTCAACAATAACTTTATTGTTATCATATGCACCATCTACTAATGCCTTTGTAAGTTCAAATTCATCAATGTAATTACCACTATATAATGAAGTAGTTATTGCACTAATGTATTGTTCAAATTTTTCCCAACTAACAAATGCACCTTGTAAATTTTCTCTTGAAATAGTTTTTGTATATAAATCTTTTCTATTTCTTCTATAATAAGCAACGTGTGTATCAGGGTCTGTAATAGTTAATAATTTTGCCATTTCAGTATTTGATAATTCATATTGTTCTGCTTCTGCAGGATTTTCATATAAATCTTGTATATCAGTACCAAGTGGCATACTACCTTTACGTAAGATAGATAACGGATTGTTAAAAGTTTTATTTCTAACAATTGTTAAACCTATTCTGTTAATTAAATTTGTAACAAATTCATTTAACATAGGTTGATATGCATCATTAAATAATATATTACTAATTGTTTGTATATTATCTTCTGCTGCAGATGGTAATGTTTCCATAAATACTTTACTAGAGTTTTCACGAACAACATTAAATACTTTTGCACCTTTTGGTAATGTCATATTAAATCAAATCTCCTTTCTCATCAATGACATCTTCAATTTTGATTTCTTCTTTATCATCATCTTCAAATTTGTCATCTTCTTTTTCTTCTTTATCAAAACCAATTTTTTGATAAAGTTTACCGTTTACTTTTAGTAATTCTTCCTTTTCACCTTTTAATTTTTCTACTTCTTCAACAGATTTTTCATATTCATCAAATCCATTATTATATGCAGAAATAGTTGCAAGGATTTCTTCACTAACTAAAGCAACAGTAGTTTCATCTAACTTATCACGTAAGTTATTGATTAATTTTTCAAATTCTTCTTTACTTAACATAAATTAATCTCTCCTTTCTATATTAATTATATTATTTTTTAAAATTTTTGTCAATTTATTCTTGACAAATTTTTAAAAATATGATTTATTTCTTAATTTCTTTGCATAAAGTACCCAAGGGAATTTATGCTTTTCTTTTTCAGTTGGTGTAACACCACCTTGATATTTAACCCAATTGAAATCACCTGTTCTTAAAAGTGCTGTATTATCTACATACATACCTTCCCACATGTGAATAGCATTATTTAATCCAATACCACTAGGATTCCAATAATTACCATCAGCTATAGCTATCTCCATATGTAAATGCTCTCCACTTGATTGTCCGTAATTTCCTGTTTGATAAAATAAATCTCCTTGTGAATAATGAGTACCTTTAACAGGTTGAACCCATGAATGAGCAACTAATACTCGCATTTTATTTAATCCTTTTGGAGTATGAACAACATCATCACTTTCTAAAATTAAATTATGATCATTTCCAGTATATACAATTGTTCCTGAAAATGGAGCATAACAATTCATAGGAGATATTTTTTCACCTACGATATTTCTAGGTAAAAAATCAAGTGCTAAAACATCATGTTCTGGTGGTTGTCTATATTCTGTTAAATACATAGCTTCACATGGAAAAAGCATTACTTCTTTACCATCTGTAGCTATTTTTTTCTGATTAGCTAACATTAATATTCCCCATGTTCATATGTTGGATTATCAATTGTAATTGATGCACATGTATCTTTAATATAGATTTTTACTTTTCCAAAATTTTGAGTTTGAATAACTGCTGTTGTAGAACCATCTCTATATTCATAGACATAATAAGTTAGTCCTCCAAATTTCTGGGGGTTTAAATAACCTTTTGCATTAGCTTTAACTGGTGCAACATTAATATCATATACAGCCCATTTAGAAATAATAGGTGGTAGATTAACATAATTTTTTCCAACAGATTGTTCTTGAACTGGAACTTTATCAGTTGTTTTCCAATTACCACCCATACCATAAATAATATTAGTATTATCTACGAAATAACAATCATCAAGATCATATTCATTATTAAAATGATAGTTTCCATATTGATTTTTAGTCCAGCTTGTATCAGCACTTTGTGATATTTCTATGTGACAATGAACACCTGTAGCATTTCCTTTTGTTCCCATATTACCTAATTGATTTCCTTGAGGTACTATCATACCTACTTTAGCATCCATTGTATCATCATGTGCTGTCATAAATGTTGCGTAATCAATTCTACCATTAGCAAATCTTACTTTATTAGTAGATTGCCACATAACTTGTCCACTAGATGGATAAGTTTTAATGCACTTACAAGTACATGGTGCATAATAAGGATATCTAACACCAGCTTGTACTCCTCTTACATCATTAGCCATTATACCTTTATGAGAGAAACTACTATTTGATCCTTGTGTAATATACATATCTGTAAATGGACATAGAAAATCTTCTATACCACCACGAACTGATTTTTGTCCTTTAATCATAATTATTCTCCTTTCTTTTTTACAAATAATAACGGTGTAAATTCTGATGGTAATATACCACTATACTTTTCTTGTAGTTTACCAAGAATTATTGCATGATTTAATTCATCTGCAATTATATTTTTAATTGTTTCTTTATCTTCATCTGCAACTTTATTTAATAACTTAAAATAAAATTCATTTGCTTCTGCTTCTGCTTTAATATTAAATTGTATTTCACTTGATATATAATTCTTTTGTTCAACAGTTAATTCTTTTAATAACATAATTATTCACCTTTCTTTTTAATTTGTTCTAAACTATCGATTAATTTTTGTGGTAATTTAACACCCATTTCTGCCATATTTTCAATTATTGATAAACCATCATTTGCAACAAAAAAGTAAATAACAAGTGTTCTAATTAATCCACTTTGACCTGTTAAGTTGTCAATTACAACAGATAATGCAACTACACATAAATAACTAAACTTTTTTAAAATTCCTTTAAATCCAATTTTGCTTGATAATTCTTTGTTATATATTGCAGATGTAATACCTGTTAAATAATCAACTACCATCACAATTAATAATGATTGTATTGCAATATCAAATCCACCAACTAAATATACAAAAGTTGTTAATATCACACTAACAATATCATTTATTAAATGTTTCATTTTCATCACCTACCTTTAATGTAATTATAACAAAATTACACAAATTCGTAAATGACTTTAATATTATTTTTAGTAAATGTACACATAAATTTTTTAATTTGCTTATTTCTATTTTTATTAATAAAATTAAAGTAACTTTTACTATCCTTAAAATATTTTATTTTCATTTTTATTTTTCCTTCCCTATTATTAAAGCACATACTATAAATATACCAATTATTGTACCTATAATAAAACCAATTATTAATTCCATATTATCACCTACTTAATACTAAATTCTGTATCAACCAATAAAACCCCACCTTTAACGTGTTTATAGGTTAATTTTTTATTATCTGTATTTATATTTTCAGTTGTAAAACCTATATTAAAATTATCAAATGTAATTAAATTACCTAATTTTTTTGGAAGTCCTGCAACTGTTACGTTCATCTTTTCATCAAATCCAAGTTCAATATAACATTTTTGCCTTAAATATTTACCACGTTTAAATTTGCTTTCTAATTTCCATGCACCAAGTTTATAATCATCTATTTCAATAATATCTTTTAGTTCTGTATCATCTTCAAATAAACAATGTATGCTATCTGTATCACTATAAACATATAAATCCTTTTTATATTTTTTAATTGAATAGTCTTTTATTATTTGTGAAGTTGTAATTGTCTTTTTTCTTGCATAACTTGTAATAAATGATGCAACAGGTATATAAATACTATCTCTAATTTCTGCATCATATAGTGCATATTTTACAATTCCATCTTCATTTAAATATGGGTATTTACTTCTAACATCAGGATTAAGTCCAAATTTACCATATAAACTATTAAGCATCAATTTTGCAATTCTATAAAGTGCAGTATTTTTATCTTTCTTTGCTTGTATCTTTTTATTAGACCAATATTCAATATATTTACTAAATAATCCTTTTATTGCTTTAAATTTCCAACCACTATGATATGTAAGTTCACTAACATTATAATGATCAAAAAATAATTCTAAATCAACACTTGTTAATGTTAATGTTACAATATCACCATTACTTGATTTTACATATTCATTTGGTAAAAAACTCATATTATTTTTAATTTGTATTGTTGGTATTTTTCCTTGTTTTAAATCAAATATACAACTAATTGTTTGTACATATAATGGATATAATGTATCATTTTCATATTTTCCATTAAAAAATATTGGGTCGCCAAATGGTAATTTTTCATACATCATAACACTAGGATATAAACTATTTACATCAAGTACAATACCTGCACCTGTTTCTTTTTCTTTAAAACAATCATTTAAATAAGTAAATCCACCTTTATAACTTTTACGTATATCTTTATCTATTTCATATGGTAATATAGGAAAATATTTATTAAAATTTTTATTTATTTCTTTATAATTTGCAAGTGCATCACTTCCAATTGTCATTTTTGTTAATTTTTCATCAAACATTATCTTTAATGCACGTGCCATTATTTCAACATCATTACGTATATAATCTATTTCTTCATTTGTTAATATATGTCCAACTTCACGTTTTTGTTTATAATCAAGTTCAAGTTTTCTAATAGGTAAATTAAAATCTTTTGCAATCATATCAACACTAAAATTCAAAATCTTTAAACTATCATATATTGTTATTTTATTAATATGTTTTGGATTTTTAGTTTCAAAAAATATTTCTATTGAATAAAATTGTCCTGTATCACTAATTAATGTTGTAAATGTTTTATCTTGACGTTCTTTTTTATCTTTAATACAAGTATAACCATTTTCAAGTAAATAACTAAATATATATTCCCCATCAAATTTTAAATTGTGAAAATATAATACATAATTTTCTTTTTTATTTGCACACCATTTTATAAAATCTTCAATGTTGTTACCATAAATAAAATTATCTGTATTTCCTATTTCACATAATGCATAAGCCCATATTCTACAATCAAATTCATCAACATTTGTTTCAAAATCTGCCGTAAATTTACGCATAATCTTGTATTATTTCATCAATATTATCTATTAATATATCATACAAGTTTATAACATCTTCTTTAATATCATCAGGGTTTATTGCATTAAAACTATTTGTAACAACGGGGTAATAGTCAAGTATTGCACGTATACTTTTATCGTCTTTAAATAATTTCAAAAAATCGTTTGGTTTTAAATTCATTAATTTTTGTTTCAATATGTTTAACTTATCATTATCATAATCAAAATAATATGCTAAATCAGTAAGCATTTCAAAATAATTTTGTTTAAATATATTATTCATATATTGTTGATTTTTACCTGTTTTTTCTATTAATTTTGTAAATCTTTCAAATTCTTCACGTGATAATTTATCAATATTTTTTTCAAGTGCTTTTCTTCTTGCAACTAAATTTAAATAATCAGTATCACCCATTTCACTAAATGTTGATGTTTGTGTTTTACCAAAAATCTTTGGTTTTTCAACTTTTAATCTATTAATTTCACGTGTTATATTTCTTTTAACACGTGCATTTTCACGTTTTATATTTGATAATTCATATTGTGTTAATTTAACACCACCACTTGTTGTAATAACATCTTCTGCACCACGTGTACTAAATCTTTGTAATTCTTTTAATTTTCTTCGTAATTCTGTACGTGTATAAACACTACTTTTTAAATCTTTCTTTGTTATTTTAGATGGTAATAATTCACGTTCTTGTTTTTCAAGTCTTGCAATTTTTTGATTAAAATTTTTAATAGTTCTATTAATTTCTTGATTTAATTTTTTATCATATCTAATTGCCATTAATACCACCTACCCTTTTATACTTAATTCATTTATACTCAAATCTATATAATAATTTTCATTTAATTCTTTACCTTTATATAAAACTTTAAATCCTCTTTTCTCAATCTTTTTATATAATAGTAATAAAATCATTTCATCACAATAGATATTACATTTAAATTTTATTTTTAATTTCATAATTTCATCTTTTAAAAATTGTGAATATTCACGTGTAAATTTTTCTTGATAAAACTGTGATGAAAAATAAAACACTAGATCATCATATTTAAAAGTATAATTACTTTCATTTAAATCATTATATATCATACATTTACCTACCTTTCTATATAAATTTAAAAGATGCAGATGCTTTTAACACCTGCATCTTTATTTATTACACTAAAGTTAATGTTAATGATTGTTTACCATTTCCAATTGGTCTTTTTGCAACTTTAACTTTTAAAGGATTTTCCCAATTTGTAGGAAGTCCATATATTTGTACAATTTTCTTAAGTACATTATAAATACCATAACTTCCTGTTGCATATGTTTGACCTGATTTATCAAATAATATTGTTCTGTATTTTGTTTTTAATTCTCCTGTTTCTTCATCAACAACTTGTTTTTCTTCAATATACATATCTTGTATTTCTATTTCTTGACCTACACAATCATTTAATAATGCATCACAACTTTCAAGTGCATTAAATAATTCTTTCTTTTCCTTTTCTGTTTCTGCAACTTTACTGCAATAAACATTTTGTTTAATTCCACTAAATAGTGTTAATTCTCCTTTTACTTCTTCATTTACGTTTAAATTTTGATTTTCCATAATTTTTACCTTTCCTTTCTTATTTTAATTTTAAATTTTGGATTAATCTTGAATTTCTTGCAATGCTTTTGTAATTTGATTAATTACCATTGCACAAGCATTTTTTTCACTTTCACTTGCTTTTGATAAATCTTTTGGATTGATCATTTTTACAGTACAATTATTTTTATCTTTATTTTCCTGTACCTGTATTGTAATCTTTAACATTTATTTTTCCTCCTTTCACTATAATCATTATATCACTATAAAATATAATGTCAAGTATTTTTAAAAAAGTTTTTAAAAAATTTTTTAAATTATTTTTAAAATAATTATTTTATAATGTTTCACGTGAAACATTGCATTATTTTTAATATTATGCTATAATTATATTGTAATCTTATAACATTTAGTTTTGGTTACATTGTTAGATGGTTGGGGTTATATATTTAATATAATGTAATATATAATAATGTAATCAAGGTGAAGAGCCTATTATTATATTTTTCTAGTGATTTAGTGCATTATAATATATAACTTTCACTATCAATTTTATTTTAAGGTGATTATATGAAAGAAAATATATTTTACGATATTAATAAATTATTATCATATAATGCTTTACTTTCATTTGTAGTTGGTGAACGTGGTGTTGGTAAATCATATGGTGCTAAAAAATTTGTAGCAAAAAGATTTATCAACAAACATAAACAATTTGTATATATAAGAAGATATAAAACAGAATTAAAAGAAGCACTTATTAAAAAAGGTGAACCTATATTTTGGAAACAAATACAAAATGATGAAGAATTAAAAAATCATAAATTCAAAAATAATAATGAATTAATGTATATAGATGGTGAAATTGCAGGGTTTGCAATACCCCTTTCAATTGCAAATATATTAAAATCATCAACATATGATAATGTTGATACTATTATATTTGATGAATTTATTATTGATAAAGGTTGTTATCACTATTTACAAGATGAAGTTACTGCATTATTAGAAACAATTGAAACTGTTGCACGTTTACGTGATATACGTGTTATATTTTTAGGTAATGCAATATCAATAACTAATCCATACTTTACATATTTTAATTTGACATTACCATATAATAGTGAATTTAAAGTTGCTAAACGTGATAATCAAGGTGTACCACTTATTGTTATTAATTACATAAAAAATCAAAAGTACAGAGAAGTTAAAAAACAATCACGTTTTGGTCAATTAATTGATGGTACAGATTATGGTAAATATGCTATTGATAATGAATTTTTACGTGATAGTAAATCATTTATACGTAAAAAATCAAAAACAAGTAAATTTTATTTCATTCTTGTTATTAATGGTAAACATTATGGTGTATGGTGTGATTATAAAGACGGTTTAATGTTTATATCTAATGATTACGATCCTAATTGTCCTGTTATATTTTCAATAAATCCTGATGATCATAATGAAAATACTTTATTAATTAGATGTAGAACATCACCATTTTTTAAATCAATTATTGAACATTATAGATTAGCAAGATTATGTTTTGAAAATCAACAAATTAAAAATAATGTTATGGAATATTTACTAAAACATC
>OGGC01001670.1_pt1 | contig 14071 bp, 8 predicted proteins | sample 1571181 | NCBI WGS metagenome assembly OGGC01 (sample SAMEA2581930, study PRJEB24529) | metagenome | biome: Human gut stool | place: China | collected 2011 | reverse complement strand
GGTAGTGGTGCTCCCGGTGAAGAAGTACAGATACAAATCAGGGGATGTGCTTCCTTATCCGGGAATACTTCACCTCTGATTGTTGTCGATGAGGTACCTATGCCTTCCGATTTCTCTATCAATCAGCTGAACCCTTCTGATATTAAAAGTATTGATGTATTGAAGGGTGGATCTTCATCGGCAATCTATGGTTCCCGGGCATCTGCCGGAGTGATTTTAATCACGATGAAAAAGGGAAGCCGGAATGAGAAACCGTTGATCAGTTACGATTATACCTTTGGAACACGTCAGTTGGTGTCAGATATTAATGTTCTGAATACAGAAGAATTTAAACTTTTGCTATTGGAAGCCACCCGTAATTCTGCCCAGGAGCAGGGGTATACGAATTTGAGTGATTATCGTTATTATAAAGACTATACCACTCCGGGATATTTTGGGGAGGTGAATACTCCCTGGATGAAACTATTGATGCAGCCTGCCAGGGTACATAAACATAATATCAGCGTAAGGGGAGGGGGACACTCTTCCAATTATTCTGTTTCCTATGGCTTAATAGATGAGGAGGGGATGCTGGTGAATACTTCCAACCGTCGTCATAACCTGAATTTGAACCTCGATACCGATCTCAATAAATGGTTGAAAATGGGAGTGACTTTCAGAGGGGATCTTAGTAAACGCGGACAGACGGAAAATTTTAACGTTGCTGCAGAAGCCCGGCCCGATTTACCCTGTTACAACGAAGATGGAAGTTATTATGTTCATAAATATATGTATCAGGGAGAAGAACGGTTTGAATCTAATCCAATGATTGAAGCCAAGGAAAGAGATAATGTGAACCGGGATCTGGGGGCTAATATTACCTCTTATTTAGTGTCCAGACCGTTCGGAGGACTGAGTCTTAGATTACAATATTCCTATAACTATAAACAAAGTAAAGGGCGGGATTTTTATCCGAGTATGACTTTATATGGGAGTGGTGGATACAAAGGACAGAAAGGTCAGTTGACGAATACAGAACGTCTGTCTGAAAATCAGGAATTGATGGGACAGATTATGTATGGGAAACGTATAAAGAAACACAATTTTGATATTACAATGGTGGGAACTTTGACAGATTCCAAAAATTCTTATGCCTCTATGACCTTTGCTGATTTTCCTGATGATAAAACTCAGACTTCAATTTGGCAGGGAGTTACTTATAAAGATCAGATGGGATATGACAAGGGTGCTCTCTTGTTATCTTACGTTGCCCGTGCTAATTATAGTTTTAATGATCGTTATTTATTGACGGTATCCTGGCGTGCAGACGGTTCGTCTCGTTTCTCTCCTGACAATCGTTGGAGTTATTTTCCTTCATTGGCTGTAGCTTATAATTTGACAGAAGAAAAATTTCTCCGGCATAATAAAGTGATTAACTTTTTAAAATTGCGTGCCAGCGTTGGAAAGGTAGGAATGGGATATGTGGATGAATATGGCTGGAGAACATTGTATGATGCTACGGAATACCTGGATCAGCCTGCTATTGTCCCAGGATCGATGGGTAATAATAACCTGAAATGGGAAGGAACTGTTTCTTATGAATTGGGTTTGGATTATGGATTTTTTAAGAATAACCGTATTTCAGGGACATTAGAATTCTATAAGAAAAAGACAAAAGATCTGCTCTATCGGTATACCTTGTCTCCGGGGATCGGCCTGCCTTCTGCAAATGTAAATTTTGCAGCTATAGAGAACCGGGGAATAGATTTTGACATCAATGCTAAGATTATTAATACCCGTAATTTGTCCTGGTCGTTTTCTTTCAATATTTCCAAGAACTTAAACAAAGTCACGGGACTAGATTCTAAATATGTCTCATCTCCAGGATCTCCGGCATTGAATAATACTGTGATAGAAGAAGGAAAGTCGGTAGGACTGTTCTTTGGTTATAAGAGTGACGGCATTTTCCAGAATTGGGAAGAAATCGAAGCCTGTGAGGCTTTAAATCCCGAAATGCCCTATCAACAGAAATTCAGTTCGGATGTTTTGTCGCCGGGAGATATCAAATTATTGGATTTATCCAACGATGGTTATGTGAATTTTACGGCGAATAATTATGAAGATAAGACAGTTCTGGGAAGTTCATTGCCTGATTTTTCGGGTGGTTTTTCTACCCGTCTGACTTATAAAGGATTTACATTTAGTATGTCCGGAACATTTAGTTATGGGAATATGAAGAGTTGGGATGCCGAAGGCAGGCAGTTTCAGTTTAATGCAGCCCGGCCGAAGAATTTGTTAGACATCGCCTTAAAACGTTGGACGCCGGAAAATCCGACCAACGATTATCCTAAAATCCGTTTGAATGGAACGAATTACGGGATGACAGATTTCTGGCTGCATGATGCCTCTTATCTGAAGATCAATAATATTTCTTTAACTTATCAGTTGCCGGCTAAATGGTTGAGACGGACAGGTTTTGTTGACCGTGCCGAACTATTCGGTTCGATTACCAATGTGTATACATTTACCAGTTATCCCGGACCAAATCCTGAAAGTTTTAACAGGGCCGATAAGATAGCAGGAGCTGCTGTCGATTATACTGCTTATCCGCAGACTAGAACCTATAATATTGGAATTAAATTGTCAGTTAAGTAATGAAATGTCCTATGAATAAGATAGATTATATATTAATGATGGTCCTGATGGTCATACTATCCGGATGTGATTCTTTATTTGATAAAGAGATTCCTGAGTATCAGGTCTCAGATGCAACGGCTGTCACGGATCAGGCTTCTGCTGAAACAGCTTTGCTGGGCGTATATTCTTATCTGGGGGACTATGGTGTGTTTTCTGTTTATTATTTAGTTGATGATGCCTATCGGTGTGGTTTGTTGGAGGGAACATACAGATCTTCAGATTATGAGAGAAATCTGGAAGCTTTGTCTGTTCCTTCTGAACACAGGGAATTGCTGGAAAAATGGAAATTGTGCGGGAAAATGATTAATGCTGCCAATAATTTGTTGGCAGCGATTGAAAAAGTGAACGATGCTAACTTTGTAGGGGAGCGTAAAAAAGAGATTATTGCAGAAACCCGTTTCCTGCGCGCTTTTGCTCAGCTTTATCTGATGAAGCATTATGCATTTTTCTGGGACTTGGATAGTAAATACGGGCCATTGATGCGTCGTGTGCCTGGGACGCTGAGCAATAATAATATGGAACGTTCCGGAGTCCGGGAGGCCTATAATCTGATTCTGGAGGATCTGGATTATGCTATTGATTACGGGCCTGTGTATAAAGATGTTTTTTCTGCTTCCAGAGGATTGGCAAAGGGGTTCAAAGTGGAAGTTTTATTACTGAGGGGAACAGATGAAGATTACGCGAAAGTGCCGGAATTGGCAAATGAAGTACTTTCTGATTATGAATTTAAGTTGGAAGAGAGCTTTGAGGATGTTTTTAAAAACGGTTATAAATCTACTGAAATCATGTTTTCCCGTTTCCTTTCTGCTAAAAAGTTGGCCGACGTGGATATGAATGTCGCCAGTATAAAGAAGTTAATGTGTGGAAAATACAAGCCCAACGACCAGTTTTTCGATATTTTCAACTCAACCAATGACATCCGTTATGCTTTGACTTTTGATTCGGTACTGTATGAACAGTTTAATTCGACAAATAAGACGTTGATTTTAAAGAAATTATGGCGTACAGACGGAAATTGTCCGATGTTTTATATGCGTTTAGCCCAGATGAAACTGTTTCAGGCTGAAGCGTTGGAACGTAATGGGGCGTCGGTTGCAGATGTTCTGGCTCCTTTGAATGATTTGCGTCGGCGTTCGGGAAATGTGCTTTTAAAAGCAGAAGATTTTTCGGACCGGGATGATTTGGTCAGGACCATATTTTATGAAATTGTTCGGGAAATAGGACTAGAAAATGGAGCTGAATGGTTTGCTGCTGTCCGGATGCGTTTATCTTCAGGTAAAAGATTGATATCGGAACTGAATCCAGTTTATTCGGATGATAAACAGTTAGCCTGGCAGATTCCGGACGATGAGGTAAGTTACAATACCCTGATGGAGCCTAATCCGGTGTTTATACGGGAGTAATGAATGTTTAATGATTTTAGATTGCTTGTTATGAGATTTAAATATATATTGATTCTATTATTAGGATGTTGTTGCTGGAGGTGTAACAGTATCGATGATCGTTTTGAAGAAAAAGATAATCTGCGTCTGATTATGCTGGAAGCCATAGAAGAACCTTATGCAAATCCCAAGGATGTGTATGTATATAAATTGATGGCGCAGAGTATGAGTGGACTTGAACGGGTTGTTATTTCGAATGTTAGTCATGAACTGGATTCTGCTCCGGCTTTACCGACAATTGTATTAGTGGACTCTGTTACAGTGGATTCAAATGGATATTTAAGCCGTCCGGTGAAAACTGTAATTATTGAATATCCCATCATTGTTCCTCCTCTGCCCGGAGAATCAATCAGCCTGGATTTTACGGTGACTGCTGTCAATGGGAAATTCCAGACTATAACCTCTTCGATGCTGGTTGCTAATTATAAAGAAAGTAAGAAAGGGCTCTTTTTTGCCAATACCTATACTTCCAAGAATTATGCTTTTTACTCTTCGGAAAAAGATGCTCTTTATGGTGTAAATCCCAACTTAGCTACTTATTATAAGAGGAATATTCCTTATATTGATTTTTATTCTATTTCTGACGGCGCCAGGGAATATTTTATCTATTCACCCACAGATCCGGAGGTCGTTGAAAGACTGAAAGGGCAGGGAATTACGGATTATGTACTGACGGAGATGCGGAGAACCCGTATGGTAAAACTGGAGGATATAAATTTTACAAAGGTGAAAGATAAAGAGATTCTAGCCATAGATTTTACAAATACAGTAACGAAAATTCAGGTAAAAAAAGGTGATAATATAGGTTTTATAACGGAAGACGGCCGGAAAGGTATTATGAATATTGCTGGAGCCTCCGGCAGATACATCGATTTTAAATGTAAGACCCAGACCATTCCCCAATAATCAGGGGAGGTTTTTGGGCATCCTACTATTGCCGGTATTTGGGCCGGAAAATGTAACCGGGCAGAAAAGCTGCCCGGTTATTATATTAGGTAGTTATATACATATTTGCACTCATAAGCGTACTTTTTAAATAGTAGCGGCGGTTTTAACGGTTATAAAGGTTTTAAAAGTCAAGTCTGACTGCTGTAACTAAAAACGATACAGAAATACTGTTTCAGGTCTTTAGAATCAATTGTGTGTCGGTGTTTCCGCTTCTTTCCGCTTTTTTTGGAAGTTGTCCACTACGAATGCAGTAAAAATCGGAAAAAATACCATGCCAGAGGCGGCTAAGATAACAGCCAGCGATTGGCCTAATTTTGTGACGCCGAAGATGTTGGAACCGACGGTAGTGACGTTCATCAATGACCAGTTGAAGGCATCCCAGTAGTCTTTGACCATGGGGTTTGGGCCATGCTCGACGAAGTAGAACATGATGCTGCAAAAATAAATGATGACAAAGACGATGGACAGATAGGTGACGAACAGATTGGTTACTTTACTGCGGGTCATCCAGCTGACGATGATCGATATACCGTAGATACCCCGGGCGATAGGAATTAAACGCAGTAAAACCCAGGTGGCATGGGAAAGATGGGCGGAAGAAATATATACGATATTCAGATAGGGGATAGAAATCAATAATAAAAAGATATGATGACCCAGAAAATGCCATCCTTCCTGACTAAAATACCAGCGGACAAAGAAATCTGCCAGGAAAATCGTACAGACCATTAAATGGGTATTCAGAATAAAGCGTTCGGATAAAATCGTTGTTGCAGATAATAATTCGATAGAAATAATTACCAGAACCAGTATGCTACTGAGCAATACCATAATGTTCAGGAATTTTACGATAGGTTTATCGTTCTGTACCATGGTCTATGGGTTTATAAAATTTGTAAAGTTCATAAAGTTTGTAAAGTCGGTGTCCCCTGCGGGTACTTAATTTACGGGACTTTCGGTGGGACGCATCGGGGACGTAAACGAAGCGCTCGCAGGGGAAACGACTTTATGAGTTATTTTATAATTTCTACAGTGTCGCCACTGAAGACATTGACTCCGAGTTCCCGGGCGATGTATTTGATGGCAGCTTGTGCTTTCACCGAGTTTCCGGCATCGTCTAATGGAGGAGCAAAGGCTGCAATACCGAATACGCCGGGCAGACAGCCCATCACGCCGCCACCGACTCCGGTTTTGGCAGGGATACCGCTGGTGTAGATCCAGTCGCCGGTGTGTTCGTAGAAACCGACAGCAGTGATCAGGGAAATGATATGGGGCATCAGGGATTCATCGAATACCTGTTTACCGGTTACCGGATTTTTACCTTTGTTAGCTATCGTACAACCTGCTATCGCTAACTGTTTCGTCGTTACTCCCATAGAGCAATGCCGGGTATAGAGATCCAGCGACATGTCCGGATCGTCGTAAATCCGGTTGTAATTTTTCAATAACCAGGCGATAGAACGATTGTTGAAATTTGTGGCGGATTCCGATTTATAAAGTTCGTCTTGTAATATTAATTCGCTACCGCATAGATCGGCCATATTGTCGGCAATAGCAGCCCATTTCGAATTGGGATCACCGATGGGCTTAACCATACTATCGGCACTGATAGCGCCGGCATTGACCAAGGGGGTACTCGGATGATCCTTTTCCAGTAAGATTGCCATGATGGAGTTGAAAGGAAGCCCGGTTGCATCGGCGCCTATCTTTTTCAATACGGCTTCGGCTCCATATTGTTTGAGTATCAATACAGCTGTATGGACTTTAGAAATAGATTCGATACCGAAAACATAGGTTGTATCTCCGGCTTCGATGACTTCTCCCGTGGGTAGACAGACAGCGATACCGAAAAGGTTAGGATCGATTTTAGCCAGGAAAGGGATATAGTCGGCATTCTTTCCGCCTTTCAGATTTTTTACTTTCTCATGAGCTTGTTTGACAATGGCTTCGAGGTCGGTTATTTTTATGGTCTTTTTCATGATTCAAAATTTAATTTTTTCTGTTCCGGATTTATTGAAAATAAGCCGGAACAGAAAAAGGGATTATTTTTGTGAAGTCGGGTTTTCTTTTGCTCCCAGCGTTGGGGGAATTGTTGTTTGCCCGGTCGATGTATTAGTCTGAGGAGTGCCGGCCGGGGTTGTTACCGGAGTGGGGGTTACTGTGGCTGGGTTTGTTGTAGTAGCAGTAACCGGAGCAACTTCCCAATGAAAAGGTTGGATTTCCGTATTCGGATCTTTCCAGGACGGCTTACGCAAAGAATAAATAATCAGTGGTATGGCTACAAAGATAATGCATCCCAGGATCAGTACGGTAAACCATACGGTATTACTTCCGGTTGCAATCTGAGAAGGTGGGATAAAGCTTAATACGAATGCCAGCAGGGCACCCAGGAAACCGATGCCTGCCACTATCCAGATCAGGCCGTTTCCTTTCCGTCCGATAGCGAAAGGACGATCGGCTTTGGACATTTTATACCGTAAAGTGATGGCTGCTGTAAACATCAGCATGTACATAATCAGGTATAGCAATACGGTCAACTGTGAAAGCATCTGATAGAAAGATTGGACAGAAGGCATGACAACAAATAATAAGGCCAATAAAGTAACGATGCACCCCTGAATGATCAGGATGTTTTTCTGTACTCCGATTTTATTCGTTTTTTGGAAAAAAGGAGGCAGATAACCGGCTTTACCGACGGCAAAAATACCTTTTGACGGACCGGCAACCAGCACGCCGAACATCAAGGCGATGGCGATGATTGGCGAAGCCCAATGAATATGAAGATAAGCCAAATAATTGTCAAAACCGACCAATAAACTTTGGGTTAAGTTGATTTCTTTAGCCGGAATAATCAATCCCAGGGCAAAAGTACCTAGAATAAAAATGACTACGATAATGATGGCACCGATAAAGATGGCTTTAGGATAGTTCTTACTGGCGGGTTCTTTTACATCCATAACGTGAATACCGGACATTTCCATACCGGCATAAAACAGGAATATACTGGAAGCTAATACCAGGTTATTGAAATTGGACAGGTCCGGGAAGAATCCCTGACTCATATCCATGTTGTTATGCCCTCCGGTTGCTAAATAGATAATACCGAAAAGAATCAGTAAACCGGCCGGAATAATAGTTCCTACCGTTGCGCCGATTTTTGAGATTTTACTTACCCAGCCCAATCCTTTCAGTGAAATAAAAGTGGCTAACCAGTAGATGACCAATACAGTGACCAAGGTAAAGACTTTGTTAGAAGCCAGTGCTGCATCATGTACATTATTCATGCCAATATAGGCAATGGATACAGCACCGAAGGTCAATACGGTCGGATACCAGATGGTACTTTCGATCCATTGCAGGAAAATAGCCAGGAAGCCGTATCTTTTTCCGTAAGCTTCACCGACCCAACGAAATACCCCACCTTCTTTGTTGGAGAACATGGCCGCTAGTTCGGCCGCTACCAACGAAGTCGGGATTAAAAATACGATTGCAGCGAACAGATAATAGAAAGCCGAACTCAGGCCATATTCGGCTTCTGCCGGCAGACCACGAAGACTCACTACTGCTGCAACGTTCATGATAGCCAGGGTCATTACGCCGATTTTTGCCGCCGTTCCTGTTTTTTTGGAATTTGTTGCCATAGTTTGAATAAATTTAATTAATAAATATAAGCTTGAAATTAAGTGTTTTATATTTTTTGAATTTGTTATCGCTTTTGCTGTCCTAGGTACGAGTTTGATAAAATGAATGTTTAAATCCTTACATTATTTAACTTTGACGGAGGAAATCCTTTTTCCTTGAAGTGGGATAAGAAGAAAACAAATTAAACCGATATTTAATTGTATAATTTTGGATACTTTTGCAGGATATCTACTAAACAGTGATAAAAATGACAGTTGCAGAAGCACAAACGCTTTGTTTGAAGCAGGGAACCCCTTTTTATTCCTATCGTTTACCGGGAGAACGAGAATCTGTTTTCGGCGCTCAGCTGGACGGTGAAGTTGCCCCTTTCCGTCAGGTTGGAGAACAGGGAAAGGGATTTATTCTGGTTCCTTTTGCCGAATCTGAAGAAGTACCTGCCTGGTTTATCCGGGGAGATATAACCTTTAGGGAGGTAACGACGGATATTGAAATCCGGACCGGCTTAAGCGGGACTATGGGGCTAACCGATATTAAACCCGGGCAGGAACCGGATATTTCCTGGGAAGAATATGAAAGTCAGGTGGCGGCGATGGTAGCGACCTTAAAACAAGGTCAGGTACGCAAGATGGTTTTGTCCAGAACAATTACTTTACAGGAACGGGCTTATGAAAAAGCGGCTGTCTGGTATACTGCTTTGGCTGATCGTTATCCGGAAGCTTTTGTGTTTTTGGTTTTTGTTCCTGGTAAAACCTGTTGGTTGGGAGCGACACCGGAGATTTTCTTGAGGCAGTCGGCGGCTGGAACCGAGACTATGGCTCTGGCGGGTACCCGAAGGGTAGGAACATCAGGAGCTTGGGGGCAGAAGGAGATCGAGGAACAGGCTATCGTAACGGAATATATGGCAGAGCTGTTAGAGACGGTATGTGGAGAAAAATGGCGACGGCAAGGCCCCTTTTCAAAACAGGCCGGACAGGTTGAACATTTGTGTACCGTTTTTCGGCATGTGGGAAAACTGACTCCCGGGCTGACCGACCGGGTACGTCGTGCTTTGCATCCGACTCCTGCGGTGGGAGGGGTACCTGCTGGATCGGCTCTTCCGATGATCAGGCGGATAGAAGGACGTAACCGGCGGTATTATGCCGGGTATGTGGGGCCGGTATCGGGTGACGGATGTTGGGATTGGTTTGTGAATTTACGTTGTATGGAGTTGTGGCCCGATAAAATCAGATTACATATCGGAGGGGGGATTACGGCCTTGTCCGATCCCCGGAAAGAATGGGAAGAAACTGAATTGAAATCGAGGACCTTGTTGGATATCGTACAGTATAGCGATAAATAAATTTTGTCGTCGGAATATGGAATACTTAACTACAGATAAAGAAGGAATAAAGATATTGATAGAGGTTCTGAAAGAAAAAGGAATCCGTCAGGTGGTATTATCGCCGGGCTCCAGAAATGCTCCTTTGTTGGTTGCATTTGCCCGTGAGAAACAAATCAGGCACTTTGTCGTGCTCGACGAACGGAGTGCCGCTTTTATGGCTCTGGGTATGGCGCAACAATCGGGTGTTCCGGTGGCTTTGGTATGCACGTCGGGGACTGCTCCTTTGAATTATGCACCGGCGATAGCGGAAGCATATTACCAACGTTTACCCTTGATCGTGATCACGGCCGACCGTCCGGTGGAATGGATCGATCAGGACGATAGCCAGACAATCCGGCAGCAAGCGGTTTTCCGGAATATTGTAAAGGCTTCTTATCAGTTACCGGCCGAACTGTTCCATGCAGACGAACACTGGTATGCCAATCGTCTGGTCAACGATGCTTTGAATACCGCTTTGAAAGGCCGGCAGGGACCTGTACATCTGAATATACCCTTGCGGGAATCGCTCTATGGGCTGAGGGATTACCCGGAGCGGGAAGTAAGGACGATCGAATGTATCGATCCGGCCCCGAGTCTGTCGGCCGGGGTGATGCAACGTCTGGTGGATATCTTCGATCATTGTCCGAAGGTGATGATTCTGGCCGGATTTCATCGGCCTGATTTCCGGTTGAGAGAAGCGCTTCATCGGTTGGCGGGTTATCCGAATGTAGTGGTATTGACAGAAACGCTGGCCAATGTGACTTCTGAGCGGCATATCGGAACGATCGACCGGGTATTGGCAACGGTAAAAGAGACAGAGCGGGAGGAATATCGTCCGGAGTTGTTGATTACTTTCGGGGGACCGTTGATTTCCAGGCATGTGAAAGCTTATCTGCGGAAGTTCCGGCCTCGTTGGCATTGGAGTATCGATCGTACCGAGCATCCGGCCGATACCATGCAGGTACTGACGACTCAGATCCAATTGGAAGCAGAATGTTTTTTTCCGCAATTGGTAGCGGTGGCCAAAGGTAGGGCATCTGATTATGCTTTGCGTTGGAAAGAAAAGAAAGAATCGGCGGCAGTACGTCATGAGGAATTTGCCGGTCGGGTAGAGTGGTCGGATTGGAAGGCTTTTTCGCTTATTTTGCCGGCATTGCCGGAAGGATCTGCCTTGCAGCTGGCTAACAGTACTCCTGTGCGTTACGGACAACTGTTCGACTATTTTCAGGTGAAGCGGGTAGACGGAAACCGGGGGACAAGTGGGATAGACGGTTCGACTTCGACAGCAGTGGGGGCTGCCTTGATGAGGGAAGGAATAACAACGCTGATCACCGGGGATATGAGTTTTCTGTACGATTCCAACGCATTGTGGAATAAATATATATCCTCGCGTTTGAAGATTATTGTGATGAAAAATGGCGGGGGTGGTATTTTCAGATTCATATCCGGTCCTTCGGAACTGGAAGAGTTGGAAGAATGTTTCGAAACCGGGACGGAGGTAGATGTCTGCGGATTTGCACAACTTCATCATTTCCGTTATTTCAAAGCAAGCGATGAGGTTGAACTGGCCGGTGTTTTACCTGAGTTCTTCAATGAAACCGAATGGCCCGTGATCCTGGAGGTCGAAACCCCACGTTTGAAGAATGCAGAGGTGTTGAAAAGTTACTTCCGGAGTTTACAAGGAGAATGATAATATATTAAATAAAACAGTTTATGAGAAAGTGGCAAACCATAAAAGAATACGAAGATATCAAATTCGATTTCTTCGAAGGAATTGCAAAGATTACGATCAACCGTCCCCGGGTGTATAATGCTTTTCGTCCTCAAACGAATAAAGAGATGCTGGATGCGATGACGATTTGCCGGGAACGCAACGATATCGGGGTTGTCGTGTTGACAGGTGCCGGAGATAAAGCTTTTTGTTCCGGGGGAGATCAGCATGTGAAGGGTGTAGGAGGATATATAGATGAGAACGGGGTGCCCCGTCTGAATGTACTCGATTTGCACAAGGCAATCCGTTCACTTCCCAAACCTGTGATCGCTATGGTCAACGGTTATGCTATCGGAGGCGGGCATGTGTTGCATGTAATCTGTGATCTGACTATCGCTTCCGAGAATGCCCGTTTCGGACAAACCGGACCGAAAGTAGGGAGTTTCGACGGAGGATTTGGTTCTTCGTATCTGGCTCGTTGTGTCGGACAGAAAAAAGCACGTGAGATCTGGTTTCTTTGTCGGCAATATACAGCCAAAGAAGCCGAAGAAATGGGAATGGTCAATAAAGTGGTTCCCTTCGAACAATTGGAAGACGAGACGGTGGATTGGTGTAAAACCATTATGAAACGTAGTCCTATGGCTATCCGAATGATAAAACGGGCTTTGAATGCCGAATTGGATGGGCAACACGGACTGATGGAATTTGCCGGAGACGCGACTTTGATGTATTATTTGATGGCTGAAGCCCAGGAAGGGAAGAATGCCTTTTTAGAGAAACGGGATCCGGATTTCGATCAATTTCCCAAATTTCCTTGAATTCTTTATTCGATCAGGTTATCGGTATCATGTTGAAAGCATCTTTTCAGAAATATCGGCTTCATTTCAAAGAACCTTCCGGGACGTCCCGGGGGATTCTGTTGGATAAGGATACTTATTTTATCCGGATTTGGGAGGAAGGCGCGGAGACCTGCTTCGGGCTTGGCGAGTGTGCTCTCTTCCGGGGATTAAGTGCCGAAGACCGGCCGGATTATGAAGAAAAGCTGAGAGAGGTTTGTAATCGTATCGCTGAAATAGAGATAGCCTCTCTTCAGGAATGGAGTTCGATCCGTTTTGGTGTGGAGATGGCATTCGCCGATTTGCGGCAAGGAGGAAAGCGGATTTATTTTCCTTCTGCTTTTTCTGCCGGCGAAGCAGGGATCGAAATCAACGGACTCATCTGGATGGGAGACCGGGAAACGATGTTGCAACGAATCCGGGCTAAATTAGATGCCGGATTTCATTGTATAAAAGTGAAAATCGGAGCCATTGATTTTCAGTCGGAGCTCGACTTATTGAAATTTATCCGTCGCCGTTTCGGTAGGGAAGACGTGGAGCTGAGGGTGGATGCGAACGGCGCTTTCGCTCCTGAGACAGCTCTGGAACGCTTGGATGCTTTGGCAAAATACGATTTGCATTCTATCGAACAACCTATCCGTCAGGGGCAATGGCGGGAGATGGCCCGGCTTTGTGCCCGGACACCGGTGCCTATAGCGCTCGATGAAGAATTGATCGGAGTAAACGATGCCGGGCAGAAACGTGAATTGCTGGAAGCGATCCGGCCCCGGTACATTATTTTGAAACCGGCTTTGGCCGGTGGTTTTAGCGGAACGGAAGAGTGGATCCGGCTGGCTGAAGCAAGAGGTATCGGATGGTGGGTGACTTCTGCCCTGGAGTCGAATATCGGATTGAGTGCATTGGCACAATGGACGTATGGATTACAGAATCCGATGCCTCAGGGATTAGGAACAGGGCTGCTCTATACCAACAATATCCCTTCACCTTTGCAGTTGACCGGGGAAAGATTATATTATCGTCCACAGAGAATGTGGGATTTGTCGTCTATTAGCTGAGTATATGATGGAAGTACGGTTAAATGGAAGGGTGTATACTTGCCTGGAACAACTTCGTGAACAGGCAGATGAAGAATTGTTCCTTTTTTTAGAAGAGTGGTTCGACGATCGTTCTTATGTACCGGGGCATACTTCCGGTTCGACAGGTGCTCCTAAAGAGATACAGTTGTCCAAAGCGGATATGCGGGCTTCTGCCCGTATGACAAATGCTTTTTTTGCTATCGACCGGGAATCGGTTTTATTGCTGTGTCTTTCGGTTTCGTATATTGCGGGAAAGATGATGGTCGTCAGGGCTCTGGAAGCAGGTGCCGAGTTGTTGACTGTGAAAGTTTCCTCTCATCCTTTACGAATAACGGGACAGGAGGAATATGTGGACAGGAGGATCGACCTGGCTGCTATAA
>OGGC01001649.1_pt1 | contig 14200 bp, 14 predicted proteins | sample 1571181 | NCBI WGS metagenome assembly OGGC01 (sample SAMEA2581930, study PRJEB24529) | metagenome | biome: Human gut stool | place: China | collected 2011 | reverse complement strand
TGAGTAGAGATCTTGTCTTCTCTCAACAGCCATCCGAGGCCAAGGAACAAATCTTTATCTACCAACTTAGTCGCTTTCTTAATCTGCTTGGCAGTCAGTCCTTCTGTTCCATTCAGTGCATTCCAGATTTTACCTGCAATTTCACCTGCTTTTTCTTTCAACATTTGCTTTAGAAATTTTAGTTAGACATGAGTTAAAACCTGAACAAATCAGATTTTATTTCGGCTGCAAAGATAGTTATAATTATGTTATATAACAGATTATTAGTAAGTTTTTTCTCTTCTTTGTAATGAAAACATCAATTTAACAGCTATTTTTTCTGTTTTTCGAGATATTCAGCCCATATTCTGGCTGCTTCTTCTACCATTTTCGAACAAGGTCTTTTGGCATAGTACTGTTCTGTCCGGACCTCCGGTTCGGATGAAACCGGCGCTTTCTTCTTTAAACCAAGCAGTTCGCCACAATTCAACGAACCATTTCGTTTCTTGAATTCGGCTGCAAGCTCTTGTACCAAAGCATAATTGGCAGCCTTCCCTTCACGATCGGCTCCGTCGACAGCTCCCTTCTCCAATCCGGCAAGCAGAAACATGCCACAAGCCGCTCCGCACGTTTCACGCATGCGTCCGATACCTCCACCGAACGAAGCAGCCATACGCAGTGCCTGTTCTTCAGTAAATCCATACATATCGGCAAAAGCAGCTACTACAGACTGCGAACAATTATAACCGCTCTTAAAAAGCTCAGAGGCCCGGTTTATTCTATCTTCCAGTGTCATTTTATATCTTTTTAATTTCTTGCAAATTTATTAAAAAAGTATCTTTGCCGGCAACTAACCAATGATTTTTATGGCAACAACCTTCGACATACGACTGCCGCACTATCCGCGCGGCTTTCATCTGATCACTCATGACGTCCTCTCCCTTATCCCTGAATTACCGGAAAACGGACTGTTGGTCGTGTTCATCAAACACACCTCGGCAGGCATCACCATCAACGAGAATGCAGATCCGGACGTGCGCCATGATTTTAATACGTTTTTCAACAAACTGGTACTCGATGGGGCACCTTACTTCATCCATACCGAAGAAGGACCGGACGATATGAGCGCACACATTAAGGCGTCATTAATAGGAACATCGGTCACCATTCCCATCCGAAACCACCGGCTCAACCTCGGAACCTGGCAGGGCATTTACCTGTGTGAGTTCCGTGACGGAGGAGACAGACGCAAACTGAGTATCACCATTCTCGAATAATTCAGCCAACTTCCAATGCCATCGGACAATGGTCGGAATGAACGGCATTGTTCAGGATAACGGCCTCTTTCAATAAAGAGCGCACCGGTTCGCTTACCATACAATAATCAATTCTCCACCCCTTATTCTTGGCGCGTGAGTTGAAACGATAACTCCACCAGGTGTACTCTTGCTTTTCGGGATAAAGCGTGCGGAAGGAGTCGATAAACCCTGCGGACAGGAAGCGGGTCATCCATTCCCGTTCTTCAGGCAAGAAACCACTGTTGGTGGCATTACGTACAGGGTCATGAATATCGATGGGTTCATGACAAATATTATAATCCCCGCAAAGAATCAGATTCGGACGGGATTTTCGCAGTTCGGTCACATACTTTTGGAACGCTTCAAGCCAAACCATCTTAAAAGCCTGACGTTCATCTCCGCTCGTACCCGAAGGATGATAAACACTTACCACCGACAAGTCGCCAAAATCCGCACGGATAAAACGCCCTTCATTATCATACTCTTCGATACCCATCCCATATTCGATGTGGTCAGGCTCGATTTTGGTCAATATGGCCACTCCGCTATACCCTTTCTTCTGTGCAGAGTAAAGATATGCTTTATATCCAAGCGCCTCGAATGCCTCTGCCGGATATTGGTCGGGTTGCAATTTGGTTTCCTGCAAACAAAGCACATCGGGATTCTCTTCTGCCAACCATTCGGGCAACCCTTTATTCACCGCGGCACGAAGTCCGTTCACGTTATAAGTTATAATTTTCATCGTCTATATTTTATGAGAACAACAACATGATATTCAATACAGTCACTATCGCAGCAATGGCATAAAGCACAAACGTGCTCCATCTGCTGTTTACATAATCTCCCATCACCTTACGCGAAGAGGTCAGACCTACTTGTAAGAAAACGGTAAACGGAAGCTGGATACTCAGCACCATCTGGGAAATGATCAACCCCTTAAACGGATCACCAATAAAGAAGATCAACAGCAACGCAATGCCCAACGATAAAATGACTCCTACCTGAGAGTGGCTGTCCTTGATGTGATAAGATTCACCAAAGATACCGGCAAAAATAGATCCGGCTGCCATCCCGCTGGTGATTGTAGACGAGATACCTGCCATAAGTAATGCCAGAGCAAAGACAATGGCTGCATTGCTACCAAGCAAGGGTTCAAGCAATGACTTTGCCTGTTGCAATTCTTCCACCTGGATACCGCTTTTAAAGAAAGTAGCGGCTGCCAGCAGAATCATAGCACTGTTGATGGCCCATCCCACAATCATGGAAAAGAGGGTATCAAACAGTTCATACTTTAATACCTTTTTTATAGATGCATCATCTTGCTTGTTATATTCGTGGCTTTGAATCACCTCCGAATGGAGGAAAAGATTATGAGGCATCACCACCGCTCCCAATACACTCATAATGATAAGCATACTTCCTTTGGGTATAGACGGTGTCACCCAACCTTCGATTGCCATAGGCCAGTCAATGTCTACCAGAAAAAGTTCATAAATGAACGACAGCCCGATCACCGATACAAAAGCGATAATAGAGCGTTCGATTTTCTTATATGAATTTGTAAAAAGCATAATGGATACAAAAACAGTTGTCAGCACCGCTCCCCAGATAATGGGAATATCAAGCAGCATCTCCAGAGCGATAGCCCCTCCCAGTATTTCGGCCAGCGATGTGGAGATGGAAGCGAGTACGGCTGTACCCAGAATAGGGCGTGATACCCACTTAGGAGTATACCGTGTGGCAGCCTCCGAAAGGCAAAGTCCAGTCACAATCCCCAAGTGGGCAACATTATGCTGCAATACGATCAGCATGATGGTGGACAGCGTGACCACCCACAACAGTGAGTAACCAAATTCTGAACCTGCTGCAAAATTAGAAGCCCAGTTGCCCGGATCAATAAAACCTACAGTAACCAATAAACCGGGACCAATATATCTGAAGACGTCCAAACCTCCCAGATAGCGTTTGTGGTCTTTACTTCTCAAATCTTTAAAAATATTTTTCATAAGGATGTCATGTCTCTTGTTTTTCCTCTAATTTACAGAATGTATCTACAAAGATAGCTATTAATAACAAGCAAGAACCTTGTTCGGTTCACTTTTAACAACTATCTTTGTTCCATATTCACACATTAAAAAGATTAAGCAAATGAAAAAAATCATTCTCGGAGCTTGCGCTGTTCTTTTCACGCTGGCTTCTTGCCAACAAGCTAAACAAAAGGTTTTCGAACTGGCTTCTGAACAAGTAAACAAACAGTGCCCTATCACTGTAGATGAAATGACAAGAATGGACAGTACCACTTATTCGGGCAAAGACAATACATTTACCTATTTCTATACCCTGAGCGGACAGGCTGACGATCCTACCATGTCGGAACAATTAAAGAAATCACTTGAAGAAACGCTCCCGGAAACTATAAAGAACACTGAAGAGATGAAAGTGTACAGAGAATCAGATGTGACGATTAAATATATTTATCTGTCAGGTAAAACGCAAGAAGAGCTGATGCAGGTAACAGTTACTCCCGAGATGTATAAATAAGAAGCTGTATTCTATTTAAAATAAGGGAGGCGATGAACTGACAGTTCATCGCCTCCCTTATTTTAAATAGAGCCTTTAAATGGTGCAAACAGAAGCTACGTTCGTAGTTGACAGAGGCCCTGTTTACCCCGAATACAGACTTTGTTTTTTAGAAACCCATCTCGTGCAAAGCACGGCATAGTTGGTCGGGACATGAAGTAGAACGAGTCCCGCAACGGACCCCTTCAAGTCTCGTGATCACCTCTGACACAGGCATTCCCGTCACCAAACGTGAAATGCCCTGCAGGTTGCCGTTACATCCACCCCAAAAAGCAATTTCCTTCACGATGCCATTCTCAACATCCAGTTCAATGTTCGTGCTGCAAGTGCCCTTGGTTTTATAAACGTATTTCATTATTCTTCGCCTTCGTCCTCAGCAGGTTTCATGTTTGTGTACACATTCTGTACATCTTCATCTTCTTCCAGACGCTCTACCATCTTATCGATCGTGGCACGTTGTTCCGGAGTCAGATCCTTTTCATCATTCGGAATACGGGTAAACTCAGCACCCTTCACTTCGAAACCATTCTCTTCAAGATATTTCTGAATTTGGGCAAATGACTTCGGATCACCGTAAAGTGTGATTTCATCACCATCTTCATCATATTCTTCTTCTACTCCGTAATCAATCAGTTCCAGAATCAGATCATCCATGTCCACACCTTCTTTCTTTGTGATAGTGAACATTGACTTCCAGCTGAACATAAAATCAAGGCTACCCGAAGTACCCAATGTTCCGCCAAACTTATTGAAGACACTGCGAACATTAGCCACAGTACGGGTCGTATTGTCTGTAGCAGTTTCTACAAATACTGCAATACCAAACGGACCGTAACCTTCATAATTCATCTCTTTGTAGTCCTTCTGGTCCTTGCCCATTGCATTCTTGATAGCGCGTTCCACGTTATCCTTCGGCATATTCTCACGTTTGGCAGTGGCAACTACTGCACGCAGATGCGGGTTGTTTTCAGGATCGGGACCACCGGCTTTTACAGCGATAGCAATTTGTTTACCGATTCTCGTAAATGTACGGGCCATGTTGCCCCATCTTTTCAGCTTGGTAGCTTTTCTATATTCGAACGCTCTTCCCATTGGTTTAAAATATTTGCCTCACCCCGCCTCCCCTATCCCGATAGAAGAAGCGAGCGTGAGTTTTATTAATTATTTAATTGTTATTTTTATGTTCCGTATTATCTGAGCTTTGCTCCCAGTTTATCTTCAAGGTTCTTCACCAGTTTCGACATGATTTTATCAATCATTTTATCGTTCAGAGTCTGACTCTCGTCCTGAAGCAGGAAGCTGACAGCATACGATTTCTTACCGGCTTCAAGATTCTTGCCTTCATAAACATCGAATAAAGAAACTTCTTTCAGAAGCTTTTTCTCCGTTTCATAAGCTATCTTCTCGATCTCGGCAAACTGTACTTTCTTGTCCAGTAACAGAGCAAGGTCACGTTTTACGGCCGGGAACTTAGAGATCTCTTTATAGCTTACTTTCACTGAACGGATGGCTTTCATCAACTCTTTCCAGTTCAGGTCTGCATAATAAACTTCATTATCGATATCAAAAGCTTTCAGCAGTTTCCTGGTAATTACACCGAACGTAGCCAGTCTCTTGCCACCTTTGGTGTTCACAGTCAAGGCTGTAGAATAAATATCGTCACTCAGGTTACCCACCACCAGTGTATGCAATTCCAGTCCCAAACGTTTGAGAATATTCTCTACGTAGGCTTTCAGTTCATACACAGAACTGTTTTCATCTGCATGTGCCCAAGAGTTTGATACCATCTTACCGGTTACCCACAAGCCCAAATGGTAGTCTTCTGAATAAGGAGCCAATACCTTTTCCGGATTCTTCTTTTCTGCATCAAAATGGTAACAATTACCGAATTCAAAGAATTTCAAGTCGGCATTCTTACGATTTGCATTGTGAGCAATGCTTTCCAAGCCACCGAACAACAATGTCTGACGCATGCAATTCAAGTCTGCACTCAAAGGATTCAACAGCATCACCAGATTCTTGGCAGCATAAGTTTCCATACCATCGTAATAGGCTGCCCGAGTCAAAGAGTTATTCAGTATTTCGTTGAAACCGCAACCAACCAGTTGTTCGGCTACCAGATTCTGTAACTTATTCGACTTGTCACAATCCCCTTTAGTAGTCAGACTCGACTTCAAAGTCGATGGAATTTCCACATTATTGTATCCGTAGATACGCAGGATATCTTCGATTACATCACAATCACGCTGTACATCTACCCGATAAGGAGGTACTGCCAATGTCAGTCCTTCGGCTGTCTCGTTCATGATTTTCATTTCAAGACTGGCAACAATGCTCTTAATCGTCTCTACCGGAATCACTTTACCAATCAGGCTGTGTACCTTTTCGTAAGTCAACTCGACAATAAAATCCTGTGCAGGAGCAGCACAGATATCTTTAATCTCCGAAGAAATGGTACCTCCGGCGAGTTCTTTCACCATCATGGCTGCCAGTTTCAGACAGTAGATAGTGATATTCGGATCAATACCTCTTTCGAAACGGAAAGAAGCATCTGTATTCAGACCATGGCGACGGGCAGTCTTACGTACCCATGTCGGATGAAAATAAGCACTTTCGATAAACACATCCGTTGTGGCCTCTGTAGAACCGGAATCAAGACCTCCGAAAACACCTGCAATACACATGGCGTCTTCTTTGTTGCAAATCATCAGGTCACGTTCATTCAACTTACGTTCTACTCCGTCCAGTGTAACAAACGGTGTACCCTCCGGCATTGTTTTCACAATCACTTCGCCACCTTTTATTTTGTCTGCATCAAAGCAGTGAAGCGGCTGTCCAAAAGCATGAACAATGTAGTTAGTAATATCCACTACATTATTAATAGGCCGCAATCCGATGATACGTAACTTATTCTGCAACCATTCCGGGCTCTCTTTTACTGTAACGCCCTTCACGGTAACGCCTGCATAACGAGGACATGCTTCACTGTTTTCCACAGTTACCTTGATATCCAGATCATGATTTTCGACAGCAAAAGCATCGACAGACGGATTGGTTAATACAGCTTGTTTACCATTCTGTATCAGATAAGCATACAAGTCACGCGCCACTCCATAGTGTGAACAAGCATCCGCACGGTTCGGAGTAATATCTACTTCAAGTACATAGTCGCTCTTTACATTATAATAATCTTTGGCAAGTGTTCCCGGCACTGCGTCTTCCGGCAATACAATGATGCCGTCATGTGATGTTCCGATACCAATTTCGTCCTCAGCACAAATCATACCAATAGACTCTACACCACGAATCTTCGACTTCTTGATCGTAAAACATTCGTCACCATCATAAAGCTTCGTGCCCAGAGTGGCAACAACTACTTTTTGTCCGGCAGCGACATTAGGTGCTCCGCACACAATCTGAGTAGGTTCGCCGTTACCCAAATTTACGGTTGTGATGTGTAAATGGTCTGAATTCGGATGTTCAACGCAAGTCAGCACTTCGCCAATCACGAGGCCTTCCAGTCCGCCTTTAATCGTTTGAACTTCTTCCACTCCACCTGTTTCCAGTCCGATAGAAGTCAGCGCAGCCGCCACTTCATCGGGCGTCAGATCGAAATTGACATACTCTTTCAGCCAATTATAAGAGATATTCATATCATTAAGTTTTTTATGTTTTCAAAAGTGACCCGCAAAGTTAATAAGATTTTTTGGTTGACAGGGAATGAATGCTTATAAAAAAACTCCCGGTCACCTTTAAAAAAGGATGACCGGGAGGCTTTTTTCATCAGACTTGCCACCGAAGCATCATTCTGTCATCTGATGCAGGTGGAAATATTTCTTCATAAACAAGACATACACTACACTTAATACGATGATTGCTCCCATCAAATAGCAATAACCATTGCCGGGAATTAACAGATAGCCAACTATAATTACAGCTTGTGACATCATATAAATCAATGAAACCACCACATGTGGAATTTTCAATTCATTTGCCATCAACTGGTATAGATGCTTGCGATGCGGCAAACCAATATTTTCATGTAACATAAGCCGATGGATAATAGTCAGTACACTGTCTACTCCATACACCGCAAGCAAAACGATCCAGCTAAAATCCCCTGTCCGGATTATTAATTTGCCTATCAAAAAAAGAACAACGAAAGCAATACTGACCGATCCGACATCTCCGGCAAAGCATTTTGCTCTCTTGCGAAAATTGAAAAAATTAAATACCAATACCGCACAAAGCATAGTGTATATAAGATCCCCTTCCACAAAATGAACCATTTGCATATTGACAAAGGCTAAAGCAAGTAATACAATTAAAGAATAACCTCCTGTTATGCCATTAATCCCGTCCATAAAGTTATAAGCATTAATAATTCCCGTACAAACAATCAGGGCAACAAAGACCGTCCACCAAGGCAAACTGAACAATCCCCATTGATAGAACATTAAAGCCATTGCCGTAAAATGAAAGACTAAACGCAATCCTTGTGAGGTAGAACGGATATCATCCACAAAACTGATAAAAGTAATCAAGGTCAAGGCCAATATGAACCAGGGATATTCAAAATGGTTTGTCAGAAAATAAACCAACGCCCCCAAATAAAAGATAATTCCCCCACCCCGCAGCGTGATCCGGGTGTGCGAACTACGCTCGTTAGGTTTATCGATAATGTTACATTTATCAGCGATACGAAAATAAAGAAGTTCTACTAAGAATAGCAGAACTAAAATCATCAAATAATACATAAATTATTCATTCTTGTCTATTAAATGAAACCAAAACTGAAGCCCTAAAAAGACTAAAGCTGCCAATCCCATCAAAAGCCCTATTATCCAAAGAAGAATATCCACCACACTTTCTTCTATTCTATTCGAAAATTCTCTAAAACATTCATAGGTTTCCATCCAAGTTCTCGTACTGCCTTTTCATTACTAAAAGTCAAAGAGCTTGTGATTTTACAAAGTTTCAAAGAATTAATCGGAGCTTTTGCTCCCAGACAGTCGCCCATTACAGCCATACTTTTAGCCAACCAATAAGGAATAGATATTGGTGTTTTTTTATTCAATTGCTTACATATCACCATCTCTAATTCACGAAAACTCGGCTGGTAACTGTCACAAACATTATATATTCCACCCTTTTCTATTAACATAGGAAGAAGATTTGCAATATCCTGAACCATCAGAACACTCTTTCTTGCTTTTCCTCCTGCAATACTCAGATACTTATTAGTTTTAATCCCATGAATCATCGCTCCTAAATTTCCCGGAGGATTAGGTCCAGCAATCAAAGAAGGCCGCAGTATGCTTAAGGCTGAGAAATATTTGGAAGGGTGGTGTGCTATGCTCAATTTTACATTATGCATAGCACACCACCCTTCCAAATATTTCTCAGCCTTAATCTTACTCAAAGCATAAGGAGTCGTTCCATTCAAAGGATGCTCTTCCGTGATATTCTCACCCGAATCACAACCATAAACAGCAACGGTACTAATAAAAATGAAAGCTTTAGGAATGCTACTATTCTCTAAAGCAGTGCATAAGTTCTTAGTACCCTGAAGATTTACATCAAAAAAGGCTTGTTTTTCCTGTTCATTTTCAGGTATCGTATGAGCTTTTCCTGCAGCATGGAGTACAACATCGTACTTGATGTTCAGTTTAGGAATATCCGACACTAAATTTATAGTATAATTATCCAGAAGAGTTAAGCCAATAGTTTCTAAGTTGTACTTTTCTTTTAGTAAAGGATAGATATTGTGCCCCAAAAAACCGGAAGCGCCAGTAAAAAGAAGATTCATTGATTATATTATTGAAAATATTGCTTGATTTTGGGTAATAAACGATATAAAGGATATAGCATACTCACTTTTATCCCGTTCTTTTTAAAAGCATTTATGCATTCAAGATTTCCTTTTCTAATATTAGATAGATTCTTACTTGTAGTTCCCCCTAATCGCATCCTGACTAAAGGTTCAGGAAGATAATATAATTTGATATGCTCTTTATCAATCAAACGAAGCATCAACTCAAAATCTGCTGCGAACTTAAAATCTAAATCGAACAACCCATATCTCTGATATACTTCTCTCTTCACATAAAATGTAGGATGAGCTGGATGCCACCCTTTACTGAAAGGACGTTGGCTTCCTGATTTCCAATACCGAACTATTTTAGATATATCGTTTTGAGCAACATAATATAAATCAGCATAAACAGCATCAATAGAATTATCTGCTTCAAAGCATTTTATCACTTTTTCAATTGCATTAGGATCAGATATTAAATCGTCAGAATTAATAATCCCAATCACATCTCCTGTTGCCATTTGAAAACCTTTATTCATCGCATCATACAAGCCATTGTCCTTTTCACTAATCCACTTCAGGCGTCCATTAAACAATGGCTCATACTCTTTTATAATCGCCACAGTGTTATCTTTCGAAAAACCATCTATTATTATGTACTCTATAGCTTGATGAGTTTGTGATAATACGGAAGTTATAGTATCACGCAGTGTCTGTGCACTATTATAAGTTACTGTAACTAATGAGAAACTTATTTTTTTGTTTTCTCCCATACTTCCTTATATAAAGCGATTACTTGCTCATACATTTTGTCCCATGTAAAGCGTTTTGCATTCTCTATTCCTTTATAAATAAGATCTTCACGTTCCTTTTTTATCTTCAATACATTAAAACATTTTGTTATAGATTCTATTGACAATACATCAAGCAATAACGGAGTATCACCTATTATTTCAGGAATAGATGAAGCATTGTATGCAATAACAGGACAACCTGCCCTCTGTGCCTCTAATACAGGGATTCCAAAGCCTTCGTATTCCGAAGGATACAAAAGAGCCATTGCTCCATTATACAGACAATTAAGTTCTTCATTAGAAACACGTCCCATTTCCATGAAATTGGACTGTCCCAATTCTGTTTGTAAAAAGTCCAACTCTTCAGCAAGTAGAGGTGCACCAACTATCACTAATTTTAATCTATTACATGCTACCGCCTTTACTGCTAATTCAAAGTTTTTATACTTTTCACGAGAGCCTACAAATAGCATATAGGTTTCTAATTCAAAAGGTAATTCAAGTTCTTCTCTTTCTTTAATTGGAAAATAATCATCAGAAACTCCATTATGAATAACACGTATTTTAGTTTCATTGATATCCGGTAGAAACTTCAATAAATCACGTTTTGTATTCTCTGATATACATATTATAAAATTTGATTTGGATATAGCACGATGTTTTTGCCATAAATGAATCCTTTTTTTTAAACCCTTATAATAGTATTCATATGTAAAATCATGAACAGTTGTGATATTAATGGCATTAGGATTACTGCAAGTACGATAATAAGAAGAATGAAAGATAAATTTCTCATTCTTGACAACCCTAGGTGAGAAATATCTAGTAATACTTAGAAACCTTTTCTTTCTAACTTGAACACTTTTAGAATTAAGATTCAACTGCCTACGATTTATATTACTCATAACATCATACTCTAAGCACTCAAAATTCAAATTGCCAAGTTGCAATCTTTTCAATAATTCAGACCAAACAACAGAAATACCTCCGGACCTTTGCAATGAAAAAATTATATTATCAAGAACTAACATATGTATTATTTAGCTGGTTCTAATTACTACGCGATTAATAAAAGAGATGAGCTTTACTAAAAAATAAAATATAAAAACAGAGAGTGGAAATGGGAAAAATTGCAAAAAATTAGGAGCAAATAATATCAATACCGCATATATATATAATGGATTTGATATTATACGTTCCAACCTTCTATCTACAAAAATTATATAGTAACAAAATACCTGAAACCATAATTGAAAGTTAAAAAAAGAATATACAATAACTCCTATTAAACCAAAATCTGCAAAATAAGGAACTGGCCCACCAAAAGCCGGAGTATGAGTCGCCTCTGCAGCACCTGGAAAAAAATGTTCATTAACTAATAAGAAGCCATAAACGTACGGTTTATCAGGAAACAAACTTCTTGGAACAAGTGCCCAATAATCAGTTAAGCCTATTTGACCATAAAATAAGTTTATTCCATTTGAGAAATACTCTTTATAATACATTGCACTATTAACATAATAATCAAAATATGTAGCAATTTCGCTCAAATCAAAACTTCCAAAATTAAGAAGCATTGGAATAAATATGATTGGAGTGGCATACCCTATAATTTTGCCCAGATTATCTACATTTCTAAACCAGAGAACACTAATCGTATAAATGCAGAAATTTAACATAATATGTTTTGAACCTAAGAACCAAGCAAAAAAGATATATACAATTGAAAAAAGATAGATACTTCTATTCTTTCTCAAAAAAAGTAACAATATGGAAAATGAAGTGGAAAGGAATAGTAAAGCGAAAGCATAATATTCTCCAGCACCAACCCGGTGATATTGATAACCGGTTCTAGGAGATAAAATCCAATTTATAAAACCGAAAGTTGAAGATAATAAATAAAAAGAAATAAGAAACAAGAGTAAAAAAACAAATGAGACTAAAAACATCTTAGTTCTTTTTATTCTCCATTTCGGTGTAATTTTATACAAAAAATTAGTTATACTATAGTGATATGATCTAAATATTTTAAATAATATTATTGTAACATACAGAGTTATTATTAACTGAATATTTGCCATCAGAATAGCAAAGTTATAATACTTATCAAAGAGTCCATCACTAAGTAAATATGCTGGTCCAAAAAAAGCTTTAAACAAAGCTATTGGCATAGTAACTACGACTAATATAGTAATTGGGTTTAATAACTTTAATTTTAGAGATTTAGATATATATATTGGATAATATATAGTCAAAAACACGAAAAAAAACAAATTAATTAAACATAGGAAGTCCATCATTATTAAAAGCTATCCTTTAACTGTTTTATAATATAACCAATATCAAATACGAGTGCTCGCTCTTTCAAAAACTCAGAATTAAGAGGATTATTAATGGCCTTCATAATAAACGACGCAAATTTATTGGGATTTTCAAATTCATCATAAATAAAACCATATTTTCCATTTTCTAATATTTCCATAGGTCCTAAAGTTGGAGTAGACACTATATTTGTACCTAAAGCTAAAGCTTCTGCCACGACCAATGAAAAACTTTCAGAGAAAGATGATAAGACAATTAACTCAGCTTTGCTTATATATGGATAAGGATTAGATAATGCTCCTAAAAAAAATACATTTTGATTTGTTTTTTTATTTTGATACTCTCTATTCAACTCACCAGAGCCAATAATCACCAAATTCAAGTCAGTATATGATGCTGAAATTAATTCAAAAGCATCTAATAATAATGATAAATTTTTAACAGGGCACAACCTTCCAACAAAAAGAATGTACTTTGAAGGTAGTTCAAATTCTGTTGTTTCCTGTGCTCTCAAATTTATTAATTTAATATCAATAGGATTATATATACGAGTAATTTTTTCCATTGGTACATTATGACAACATAAAAAACCAGTAATACCATCAGATACAGAAATTACTCTATCACTAAAACGATAGAAAAACCTTATAAACAAAGGTAATAATTTGCCATACCACCCTAATGATATAGACTCTATATTATAGTAATTATGTTGAGTGATTAACAATTTTATTTTTAACCTGAATAAACGAACTAATATCAAAGCAACTATATTGGGAAAATCTGGTCCTGCAATTAAGACATCAGGAGAATATGCTTTAAGATTATACAATAAAGGTAACCAACAAAGTCCAAGACGCTTATTTAGTGAGACAACTATAATACTAGTATTCACCAAAGATAATAGTTCACCTTCTTTTTTACAAACAAAAATTAGAACTTCATAATAATCATCCTCAATCAGTTTATTGGCATATGTTATAAATACCTTTTCCACTCCTCCAACATGAAAACTAGGGAAAAAGAAAGCAATTTTCTTTTTATGAGATAGCATATATAGTATTATCTATTTTTAATATATTTCAAAAAATATAGTAATTCTTTATTTTTCAAGAAAAAAAGAATTGAAAAATAACCCATACAAAACGACAATGAAATAGCTATCACCTGAATATATGGGTTATCAATTACCAAATAAAACAAAGAAGAAAATGCAGCTACAATCATACCAGAAATAAATAATGATATTGAATCCTTTATTTGTGATAAGATACCGTAATTAATATAGCGTCCCGTAAAATGTGAATCAATGAATAAATTTATAAAAGCTAAAATACATTGCCCCAAAACAAAATAGCCTTAATTCCGCAACACTATTATAAAATATTTTTTTTAAGTACCTGAGCAACAAA
>OGGC01001644.1_pt1 | contig 14233 bp, 14 predicted proteins | sample 1571181 | NCBI WGS metagenome assembly OGGC01 (sample SAMEA2581930, study PRJEB24529) | metagenome | biome: Human gut stool | place: China | collected 2011 | reverse complement strand
TATTCTCAACATAATGTGTCCTTATTCCAAAAGCTTCAAGATCCTTAAACAAATCTATACTTCCACCATAAAGGCTTGCGCTGCAGACTATCTCATCACCACTTCTTAATATATTAGTAAATGCATTTGTTATGGCTGCCATGCCCGATGCACAGGCAACACTTGCTACGCCCCCCTCTAGCGCTGTCATTCTCTTCTCAAACGAATCAACAGTCGGATTGCTTATTCTGCTATATGAAAAACCAGGTGCTTTATTGTTAAATATCTTCTCAAGAGTTTCTGCACTTGCATGTTCAAATGCACTGGATTGATATACAGGTGTCTGTGTAGCTCCCGTTTTCTTATCTCCTCTGAAATCTCCGTGAAGTAATGCAGTATTAAATCTCATATCTTCATCTCCAATCACATAAACTATAAACCTACTTGTTTAATATGGATTAGATTTTAATCTCTATGGAAGTATTTGTCAATACTTTATTCATATAAATTTGGTATGTAAATGTGTTTTTATATTTGATTAAATGCAAATGATATGATAATCTGTCTATATTACATATTAAGATGTCAGGATAAAAGATATTCTGCCCCTGAATAATGTATAAATATAGATAAAAGAGGATTACAATGACAGATAATAACAATAACAGCTCAAAATACTGCAGCAGCATTAACAACAGCAACAATAATAATAACAATAATAACAATAATAGCTGGGGTAAACAGCACATTATAAACAATGGAAAAAATACAAGTACAATCATTTTTCTTATAATTCTGCTTATAACTGCTTCACTCCTTAGTATAATGCTTGGAAGTGTAAGACTTAAAGTCACAGATATACTACAATGTCTCACAGGCAGAGATAAATCATCAGTTACATATATACTCATAATGAATATAAGAATCCCCAGAACATTCGGAGCTATTATAGCTGGCATGGGACTGTCAGTTGCCGGCGTTATACTTCAGAGTGTTATGAATAATGCCCTTGCTAGCCCTAACACTATAGGTGTGAATTCAGGTGCTGGATTTTTTGTAATGCTCTCACTGCTTTTATTTCCGAATTCAGTCTATGCCGGATCATTTGCTGCATTCATGGGTGCACTGCTTACTACTTTATGTATATATGCTCTTGCGTATTTTGCTGACAGTTCAAGAACAACTATTGTTCTTGCAGGCATTACAGTATCATCTTTTCTTAATGCCGGCATTAACACTATAAAGCTTTTAAATGCAGATATATCAATCAATCTTACGTCTTTTCTTATGGGCTCTCTTTCAGGACTGACCATGAAAAAAATACTACTTCCATGTATCGGTGTTATCATAGCAGTTATTATTACTATGTTTTTTGCAAGACCTCTTAATATACTGTCACTAGGTGATGATTATGCACGTTCTCTTGGACTTAATGTAAACCTGACACGTTTTATTCTGCTTGTTTTATCAAGTATTATGGCAGGTTTTATAGTAAGCTTTGCCGGGCTGTTAAGCTTCATAGGTCTTATAGTTCCGCATATATGCCGGAACCTGTTTGGAAGTGATGCAAGGCTTCTGCTTCCAACAAGCGTACTGCTTGGTGCATCCTTTGTACTAATATGTGATATAGCAGGCCGTCTTTTAGCTGCGCCTTTTGAGCTTCCAGCTGGCATAATCATGGCATTTGTAGGCGGACCATTCTTTATGTATCTGCTGCTTAAAAAGAAAGGAGGAAGAAGGGTAAATGCTTAGTTACAAACATGTCAGTGTTTCAGTTTCAGGAACACATATATTAGAAGATATCAATATAGACTTTAATGATGGAAATATAACTACTATAGTAGGTCCTAACGGATGTGGAAAAACCACTCTTTTATCATGTCTTAACTCAAGTGCTAAGGTAACCTCTGGAAACATATGTATAAACGATATTGATTTCTTAAAGCTTCCGCTAAAGGAACGTGCAAGAGAAGTTGCATTTCTTCCTCAGATACGCACTGTTATACCTGTACTTCATGTAAGAACTCTTGTTGAACATGGACGTTTTCCTTATCTGGGATTTACGCGTAGAAAAAGCAAAGAAGACATTGATATCGTCAACCAGTCTATGGATTTTACCCACGTCACTGCTTACTCAGAGCAAAATGCTGATACTTTATCAGGAGGCATAAGACAGCGTGTATTCTTTTCTATGATACTCGCACAGGACAGTCAGATTATCGTTATGGATGAACCTGTCACATATCTTGACCTTGAGGGAAAAAGGAACTTTTTTAACATGCTTAAAAAACTAAGACAGTCAGGAAAAACAATTATACTTGTACTTCATGAGCTTTCTGATGCCATAAGAATATCTGACAATATTGTTATTATGAATGATAGAAAAATAGTTGCACATGGAACACCTGATGAATGTATCAGCAGTCACATAATAGAAGATGTTTTCCATACAACATATAAAAAATTCTCAGATGAGGATGGCGATTATTATATCTTTCTGTAGTTTCAGATTTTACTCACAAAAAAAGCATCTACCAAATGGTAGATGCTTTTAGTGCAGTCGGCGGGACTTGAACCCGCACCCAAGCAATATGGACTAGATCCTTAGTCTAGCGCGTATGCCAATTCCGCCACGACTGCCTGCTCATATGTATTCATATGTTTTATATCGGTCACCCGACTTGATATATATTACATTATAAATACATATTTGTAAAGCACTTTTTAAATATTTTTTATATTTTATTAATATACCTCTCCAACTACCTGATACATATTATCATCAGATATAACATTTATTACATTAGTGTACTTTTTAAATATATCTGCAAGCCTGTCTGCCTCCATAAGTCCGTCAGACACCTTATATGCACGGCCCTTATGATGTGCATCTATCTTTTCACGGCTCATGCCATGTGCCACTGTTATTCTTCCACCAGCCTTCAGCTTTCCTGATAATATTTCTATAAGTCTGTCAGGCTGTGTAAAATGTGGAAACGCATTATATATAACAACCGAATCATAGCCATCACATAAATCATATTCCATGACATCTGCACAGATGAATTCCACTCTTTTATCTTTAAACTTACTCTGTGCTATTTTAATCATTTCACTAGATATATCTATGGCTGTAACAGCGCTTACGTCACGCGATAAATAATCAGGTATAAGTACTCCTGTTCCACAGGCTACATCAAGAACCCTGCTATCCTTTTTTACACCGGCATTATCAAGGATCATTTGGATAATATCATCATTTCTTATCATACAGGCATCCCAGCCTGGTGCACATTTATCAAAGAATTCTATAACCTCTTTCTTATCAATCATAATAGTCCTCACTTCTACACACTATTTCATTTAGTTAAAGAATGTTGAGGTATCTATTTTCTTATATCCACCAAAGCTTAACGGTGCAGAAAATATCTCATCTGACATAGCTTTTCCTAAAAATGCCTTAGTAACCTCATCTGTTTTTTCTTTTATATCAACATCCTTAAATAATTCAGGATATACTGTTTTAGCTATATACCATGTATTGATCAGAGCTATTTCATAATTAGTATAATAAGCATTATATGCCATCTCAAGATATACCTCATTATTATTCCATGCCTTACATGTATTAAACATATCCGGATTATTCTTATATAATGGCTTAATATTCTTAACAGCTGCTGCATCAATAATCATTATATCTATTGAAGCTCCGATATCTGTGAATTTTTCTTCTTCTATAGACTGAATACCATTCTTTGCAAGTCCTGTCACCGCATTTTTTACATTTGCTATATTAAATGATACATAATTCTGTGCTGTCATAAGATGATTGGTTGTTCCCCAGTTACCAAGACCACATATATATACAGATGGTTTATCTTTATCTTCAATACCAGCAGTTCTTTCTGTTATCTGTTTTCTCTGATCATCTATATATTGTGTAAGCTGTTCTGCCTCATTTTCTCTTTCAAATATCTTACCAAGAAGTTCCATGCTTTCCTTAAATGAATCATCAAACACACCATTAACTCCTGCCTTTAAAGTAATAACAGGTACCCCAAGCTGTTCATAAAGTGCATTTTCTTTTTCTACATCCTCATACTCTGATATAACTATATCAGGGTCACATGAAAGAATCTTCTCTGCTTCCGCTGTCTGTGCATTAGGACCTCCAACACCACAGGATGGCAGTTTGTTAAAGCTTTCGCTATATGCCATAACATAAGGTCTTGCTACTGAATCAAACATTTTAGGTCTGTCCTTAAGAGTTGTGTTATCTATATCTTCAACACCACACAACAGGCTGACATCTCCAACGTAGCTATACATTCTTAACGCTCCGGCACCTATACATACAACTCTTTTATAGCTTCCCGGCTTAACTGTAACACTTCTTCCAATCATATCTGTTATTGTAAGCTCTGCCTGATTTTGTGTCGTGCCTGTACTATTATCAGAAGTTGTTTTACATGCACACATGGCAAATATGGATACAACAACCATAAGACATGCAGCTACCTTTTTGATTAATTTACTTTTCTTCATATTTTTCATATTATTTTGCCCTTTCCTTTTTATCATCATGAGATTCTTGTCATCATGGGATTCTTGACTACAACTTTTCTGTCATCCACAGTAATAATCTTTACATCAACATCGTATATATCCTTTATGACCTCTTTTGTAACTATATTATGTGAACCGGCATACTTTATTTTTCCATCTTTAAGGAAGAAAAACTTATCGCCGAAATATAAAGCCTGGTTTATATCGTGCAGAGATGACAGTATAGATATATTCTTTTGTTTAGCAAGCTTCCTTGCTTCAAGAATGATCAGTTCTTCGTTGGCAGGATCAAGATTCCCCGTCGGTTCATCAAACACTATAAGTCCAGGTTGCTGTGCCATGGCTCTTGCAATAGCAATCTTTTGTCTCTCGCCTCCTGATAACTCTGAAACACTGCGCACTGCAAGTTCCTCAAGCTTCATCTCTTTTATTATATTCTCGACAACCCTTCTGTCACTATCTGCCGCCCTTACTCCAAAATATGAAAGCCGTCCAAGCATTATAGAATCATACACTGATAATGTACCAAACTGTATATTCTGTGGTACATATGCTATTTTCCTCGCTCTCTGGCTCCTTGAAGCCTTAGTCATATCAATACCATCATAGCTTATAGTTCCTGACACAGGTCTGCTTATTCCTAATATACTGTTAAAAAGTGTAGTCTTTCCTGCTCCATTTCTGCCCAGCATTATTCCTATTTCACCTTTTTCAAGCTCTAAAGATACACCATCAAGAACATATGGGGATGTTTTTTTATATCTGTAACACAGATTGTCTATCTTAAACATTATTGCACCTCCGTGAAAATATAATTGCAACAAAAAAAGGTGCACCAAGCAGTGAGGTTATGGCTCCTACTGGCAGAGCCGAACCATTTCCTATGCTTCTTGATATTGTATCAGCAAACAAAAGTAAAAGACTTCCCGTAAGCGCTGACACAGGTATGGAATAGTGGTGATTCTGTCCCCATATTTTTTTCGTTATATGTGGACAGATAATACCAACAAAGCCTATTATCCCAAGAAATGATACGCATACCGCAACTATAACAGAACTAAGAAGCAGCGATATGAATCTTAATAATTCAACATTTACTCCTACACTTTTAGCTGCAACATCACCACTAAGCAGTGCATTATATCTCCATGATAGTATCATAAACACCAAAAATCCTGCTGCCACGACAACAAACATAATCAGATCTGTCTTATAAGTAGCTCTCCCAAGATCACCAAAATTCCATATAACAGCTGCCGACAGACCTACATCTGTTGCATAAAACTGAAGTATCGTTGTGGCAGCAGTCCAGACAGAACCAATAGCAATCCCGGCAAGTACTACAACACCCGGATCAAACGAACGTATCCTGCATAATCCAAGTATAACAAGCACTGAAAGCACTGAGAATATGAAAGCCATAAGTGATGCTGCATATGGATTAATACCTGATGTATAGTTACTTATATTGTTTCCTGTTGATAAAAAGCCACCTGCAAATGCTATGATGGACAGATTAGCACCAAACACAGCTGCATTAGATACACCTAATGTAGATGGTGAAGCCATAGGATTGTTAAGTGTTGTCTGCATAATAAGCCCTGATACAGACAATCCTGCCCCTGCTATAAGTGCTGCAAGCACACGCGGAACCCTTATATTCCATATTATCCTTATCTGTGCAGGTGTTCCTTTTCTTAAAAGTGCATGTATGCAATCCATGAAGGTCATATTGGCAGAGCCTGCAAAAAGACATTCTATTGTCATTAGCAGTACTATTAATACAAGCACAGCTGCTGCTATACTTTTCTTCCTGTTTTTACTTTTAATATATTCAGCCATATATCCAAATCCTTATTTCTTTTACAATACAAATGTCCCAAACAAATCTTTTTCAGATACCTTAACTATACAGCATACCTGAATGTTTTATCTGGGACATTAAACCTTATCAATATATTATATATAATTTTTACACTTTCACAAGCCGGGTGGGGGGATAATCATAAGAACTTTTTAACAGACTTCTGGAAGTCTTCTACTGCTTTCATATCACCATTTTCAATGGCATGTACTATACAATGTGTCATATGTTCATTAATAATCTCTTTACCAAGATTATGTAATGCTGAATTAACTGCCGTTAACTGGATAAGTACATCAGCACAATCATCATCGTTTTCAATCATTGTCTTTACATGCTGAAGATGTCCTATAGCCTTTGATATTCTGTTAAGCTGTTTCTTTTTAGCTTCAGGTGAATGATAGTGTCCATGTGGATGTATTGTTTCGCTCATTATCAGCCTCTCTTATATCCTATATAAATATGTCAGGAATAAATATCCTGACACTGATATCATATTATCCCACACAGTAATAATCTGCAACCTTTTTCTTTGGATCTTCACTTTTCCTGTATACATACATTGCTTATATTTTTACGTTTCTTTATCTCAACTAGTTTCTTTATCTTAACTACATAGTCTGGCAATAACTTCTATAACCTCGTCAAGGTCAAGTGGTTTAGCCATATGTACATTCATGCCTGCTGCTATACATTTTCTTGCATCCTCTTCAAATGCATTTGCAGTCATGGCTATTATTGGTATCACCCTGGCATCCTCTCTGTCCATAGCCCTTATTAATCTTGTCGCTGTCATTCCATCAAGCTTAGGCATCATAACATCCATGAGTATGGCATCATATGTACCTTCCTTACACATACCAAACTCTTCTACAGCCTGCTGTCCATCAGAAACGGTCTTAACTAAAGCCCCTTCATCCCTAAGAAATGTTTCTATTATCTCCTGGTTAAGTTTATTATCCTCAGCAAGTAAAAGACGTACACCTGTAATATCTAGTGCTTCACCCGTATTCTTTTGTGCATATCCTTTCATATATTCTTTTTCTGTCTTTTTTTGTGTGATAAGTTCTTCACTGTTATTATTCTTCACATCTTGTACATCTGCTGTTTTAAACGGAATTCTTATAACAAATGTTGTGCCTTCATCCTTTTTACTTATGGTTTTCACAGTTCCATCCATCTTATCTATAAGTCTTTTTACTATAGCCATCCCAAGTCCGGTACCCTGATATATACTTCTCGCATCTGATTTTTCCTGTGCAAAGGGTTCAAATATGTGTTTTAAGAACTCTTCATTCATTCCCACTCCGTTATCAGATATAGTCCACTCATATAAAACCTTATCACTTGTTTTATATACACACGAAAAATCAGTTCTAACATATCCCCCTACTTTATTATATTTAATACAGTTTCCATATATATTAAGAAATATCTGTCTTAAATGCAGCGGACTGCCATATACATAAGGATAAAACATATTTTCTGATGGTCTGTCATATTCTAGTGTAACACCTGCATCTGCCGCCCGCTGTTCTACAATCGTGATTACATCCACTGCTAGCTGGTTAAGGTCAACAACCTCATTGGCAAGCTCTATATCTCCATCCTCAAGCTTGCTCATCTGTAAAACATCATTGATAAGTGAAAGAAGATGATTGGCAGCAACCTCCATCTTTTTCCTGTTTTCATTAACCAGTGCTGTATCTGTCATATGTTTCTCATCTATCTTTAAAAGTCCGATAATTCCATTAAGAGGAGTTCTTATATCATGTGTCATCCTCGAAAGGAAATCCGATTTTGCTGCATTTGCCTGTTCTTCCCTTCTTATAGCTTCCTTTAACTGCTCATTCTTTTTTGCAAGCTCAGAAGCATACTGTTGTGAAAGTTCGCTTTGTTCTTTTTCATAAATCTGTCCTGTTTTCCATCTTAACATATTGTATATTACTATTATGTACATATATATGGCAAATGTATATATTATATGCGATATTGTATTATCAAATATAGCTCTCTCAGGAAGATATATATACACATAATAATCCCTTCCCCTCTTCATAAGACCAAAATCATGATTATAAGGTGATTTGCTGCTCTGTGCGTGCATAAGCTTTCCGCTCTCATCTGAATCCTTTATTTTCTTTAATATAATATAATCATCAACACTATTACCTATCATATCTTCATTGCTGGATGCTATTATTTTATCTCCACTTGTTACAACAACTGTTCCACCCTCGCTGTCATAATATCCAGACAATATATGATCAAAAGACAGATTGTAATCATCAGCATATTCTGTCGATGTATGATAGCAGGTTATAACTATTCCTGTTCCATCTGCCATACCCTTAGCAGCCATATCTACATAAGAGCCATCCTCTAAGTCTATTCTGGTTGCAAATGATTTCAAAGCATTATCTGCAACATCTAATAATGAACTGCTTTCCATATACTCATCAAGCTCAACAGTTTCCATATCATCTTTATAATACTGTGCTACAGGCTTTCCATTATTGTCTAATAATATAACTGCACTAAGATAACATTCTTCTGTATTCTTTTTAAGAAATTCCTGTGAAAATATATAATCTGTATTTTCTTTTATTCTTTTTTCATATACTATATTCTGTTTTACCTGCTGTGCGCTTTCAATAATCCTCATAAGACTCTTTGTCTCGGCTGCAAGATTAATTCTTGTCACACTATTACACTGGTCATTAATATGTCCTGCTGTATATGACAGATTCTTCTGTGCTGATATGATATCTGTTCTTATTGCAAAAACAGCTACAATAGCAATAAGAATCACTCCCATCACCGTTTCTATAAGAAATATATTTATGTTTTTTTTACCAATATAATGCTTCTTATTCATAAGCTCCTAACTCCAGATACTTATCAGTATCTCCTACGTATTTTTCCAGTATTTCCTTTTCCGTACCATCATCACGCATATTAATAAGTATATCTGTGAGTCTTCTGTCTATATCACGTTTATCATTTTTATCAAATGCAACGCCAAGACCAACTGTATCTAATGCTTCATCAAGTATTCTGAACTGCATATTATAATCCTTCATATACTGATTTATGATAACCTCATTTACAGCAAGAGCATCAGCGTATCCTTTACTCAACATAGGATATGTAAGCTCCCTGTTTTTCATGGACAACAGTGAACGTATCCTTGGTATTCTGCTGTCTGCCATGTTAAGAAACATCTCCTCAGGCTTACTTGCAGCCTGTACAGCTACAGTTTTATCCAAAAGGTCTTCTGTCGTATATATATCACTGTCTTTATTAACTGCGATCACTATACGGCTTTTCATATATGGACCTGCCCATCTGTACTTATCTTCTCTTCCATTCATGCTAAAGCTTCCCCATATACAATCTATAGTATGGCTTGATAAAAGCTCCTGCTTATCATCCCAGTTTATATTTACAAATACTGCTTTATATCCCATCCTTCTGAATGCCTCTGTAGCAAGCTCCACATCTATACCTGTCGGATTACCATCAGAATCCACATAATTAAAAGGCGGCTGAATATCACTTCCGATTATAATTTCCTTAAGCTGCACACCTTCATTTGCATTAACATCATACTGATTATCCCTACATCCACACAGTACAGCTATAAACATATATATAATAAAGCTGATTGATATCTTTCTTTTTATATTGTTCATCTTTCTCACCCTTCTTAGCCTTTATCCCACTCTTTTAATAATAAGCTCCTTAGTAAATCTCATTACACCAAAGGAAATATTTACAATATTTATACCACTAGTTAATAGTCATATTTTGTCGAAAAAGGAATGTTCGACAAAGCATAAAATGTATGTTATTATACATAAAATATCAAGAAAGGGGTACTCAAAGTGATGAAAAAAAGAACATTGCGACTTATTAATTACATATTTATAATCGCTATTCTTTTGGGAACTATGTACCTCGATAAAGTACAGGCTTATTCCTGTGACCTTTTTAATGAGAATATTTTTTCTGACACATCATACTCATATAGTTGTGAAAGTGCTCCAGATGCCAGTTTTAATTCTAATATCAGATACAATCATGAATGCAGGGTTTTTGCGACACCAGAGCCTTCTATAGATGATTCAAGACCTTGCACCACACAGATGTTAGGCAATCCTAACTCAAATATATCAGAAAGCATTAATATAAGAACTGGCATACGCTATTCTGCAAGAATTAATGCTATGCTTATATCAGCTTATTACAATGCTGATAATAACCATGAGCATTATTTTACATATAACAGATCTACGGAAAATCTTTTTTCCATCCTGACGGTTGTCGTCGATTATATCCACAATATGGACGGTGAAAAATAGGCTGATTCTCTTTTTATGATGATGTCAATATTTTATGTTTAGTGCAAACAACTAAAAAACTAAACTAAAAATTGCGCAAAGAAGCAGCGCAAGAATGGAGAATTATTATGAACATATTAACATATATAGCTATCGCTATTGGTGGATTTGTAGCTATAGGTTCTACACTTAGTATTACACTTGGAATTTTCGGAACAATCATCTATAAAATCATACGTTCCATCAGATATCGTATATCTTTATTTGACTAATTAACAGATTTAACTAATTATTATTATATTGCAGGCTGTGATTATTAAACAACTGGCATACAAAGCATAATAATAAGATAATGTTATAGGTCTATAGTATAGATTTACAGCCTGCGGAATGGAGTTTATATGGCAGGAAATATAACTGTTGCTATTGTTATAATACTTATTATCGGTGGAATTATATTCGGCTGCTGGGTCGACAGGGCTGATACTAAGATAGCCGACAGGAAAAATGAAGCAGCTTCTGATAAGCAGACTGCTGACAAATAAAAAATATTAATACGACTTTGCTTCCCACTACTCCGCCGTGCGCAAGTCTAAGAAAGCGTTCGCTTTCTTAGACTGTAGGGCATTCGCCCTATCAGCTAAAGTCGCATCAAAGTGCTTTGTGCAAGCACAGCACTTTGATACGACTTTAGCTGGCACGGCTCATTTTATATCACATAGTCCCAGACTTCATCCTTGAATACTATTTTTCTGTATGTTCCAAAGTCTGTCCACTTGTTGAAGAATGTATCATTGAGAGCTTCTTTGCCTTCCTTAACGGCATCAAGTTCTGCGAGTAACTGGGCGTATTCGCTCTCGTTGGCTGCTTTGACTGCAAAACCTCTGCTGTTTACAACTGGAAGTCCTGTGTATGTATAATCTTCTATCTTTTCTATAGACTCTATCTTCTTATTTCTTACAGTAACTGCTACTCTGTCCCTGAATACTAGTACATCAAAGCTGTCAGGATAGTTGTAAGAGTCACCACTTACACTGATTTCCTGTCCTACTGTATAGTTCTTTCCGGCTGGACTTACCTTTGTAACTGTGGCACTTTCAAGGTTGTAGTAATATTCTTCAAATAAATCTGCATTACCCTTGATATTGCCATTTACAAATGCACATTTAACTTCCTTCTTATCATATGCACTTGTGTCAGTAACAACACCGCAGGCAGATGTCATGTTGCTTATTCTGTCTATAAGTATAAGTTCACCAAGTGTCTTATGTTTAGCGAATTCATCTATGACAACAGGCTCCTGTAGTCCGATATCACATACTGCAATTTCATTCTTGCTAAGTCCGTTAGCCTCAATAAACTTACCTGTATTAACATCTATCTTGTACTGGATATTCTTTAATACACCAAGCACCTGCTTAGTTCCTATCTTTACGATATAATCCTTACCAACTGTAAGTTCTTCATCATCCATCCAGAGCATTGTAGCTGTGAAAGACTTGATAACTGGAAGTGTTGTCTTTGCTGCAAGAACGCATCCTCTTGATACATCAACTTCCTTATCAAGCTGGATAGTAACAGGCTGTCCTTCCTGTGCACTCTGGCTGTCCTTATCTCCTATAAGAATACTCTTTACATTGGCAGTTTCACCACTTGGAAGAGTTGTTATCTCATCACCTACAGATACTACACCAGACTCTATCTGACCCTGAAAGCCTCTGAATGTATGGTCTGGACGGCATACTCTCTGAACTGGCATATAGAAACCTTCTTCCTGCTTCTTCTGACTTACATCAACATTTTCAAGATAAGTAAGAAGTGCTTCCCCATCATACCAAGGTGTGTTATCTGACTTCTTAGTGATATTATCGCCCTCTGTAGCTGAAACAGGGATAATCTTTACACTTGCCAGTCCTAATTCCTTAGATAATTCATCTATCTGTGCTGTAATCTCATCAAATCTTTCCTTAGAATATCCAACAAGATCCATCTTATTAACAGCAAATACGAAATACTTGATGCCCATAAGCGAGCATATTCTTGCATGTCTTTTTGTCTGCACAAGTACACCCTGCTTTGCATCTACAAGAATGATTGCAAGGTCTGCAAATGATGCACCAACCGCCATATTTCTTGTATATTCTTCATGTCCCGGTGTATCTGCCACGATAAAGCTTCTCTTATCTGTTGTAAAGTATCTGTATGCAACATCAATTGTGATACCCTGTTCTCTTTCTGCCATAAGTCCATCAAGAAGAAGCGAGTAATCAATAGCACCACCACGGCTTCCCACTTTACTGTCAAGCTCTAAAGCCTTTTCCTGATCGGCATATAAAAGCTTTGAATCATATAATATATGTCCTATTAATGTAGACTTTCCATCATCCACACTTCCGCATGTTATAAACTTTAATAATCCTATCATCTTAGAAATACCCCTCTCTCTTTCTTCTTTCCATACTTCCTGCTGCTTCGTTATCGATAACTCTTGTTGTTCTCTCAGAAGATACAGCACTGAGTGTTTCATCGATTATCTCATCAAGAGTTGTAGCATTTGACTCTATGCCACCAGTTAAAGGATAGCAGCCAAGAGTTCTAAAGCGTACATTTCTGTATTCTATCTTTTCGCCTTCCTTTAACTTGAAACGGTCATCATCAACCATTATAAGCATGCCATCTCTTTCAACTACAGGACGCTTATCTGCATAGTAAAGAGGTACTATATCAATATTTTCTCTCTTGATATACTGCCATATATCTGTTTCAGTCCAGTTTGATATAGGGAATACTCTTATGCTCTCACCCTTATTGATACGTGAGTTGTAAAGTTTCCACATTTCTGGACGCTGGTTTTTAGGATCCCATGCCTGGTTTTCGTTTCTGAATGAGAATATTCTTTCTTTAGCCCTTGACTTTTCCTCATCTCTTCTGCCACCGCCAAATGCTGCTGTAAAACCATACTTGTTAAGAGCCTGCTTTAAAGCCTGTGTCTTCATAATATCTGTATACACTGAACCATAGTCAAAAGGATTAATTCCCTTCTTAACACCATCTTCATTGATATATTCTAACATTTCGATGCCAAGCTTCTTAGCTGTTTCATCCCTGAACTTAATCATTTCCTTGAACTTCCAGGTTGTATTAACGTGAAGAAATGGAAATGGTGGCTTCTCTGGATAAAATGCTTTCATAGCAAGATGAAGCATTACTGAGCTGTCCTTTCCTATAGAATAAAGCATAACCGGCTTTTCACACTCGGCTGCTACTTCCCGCATAATATAAATCGCCTCTGCCTCAAGCGCATCAAGATGAGATAAGTTACTCATTGCATTATCCTCCTCTGTTTGTTTATACTCGGAATCTTTTCGTACTTGAGCAAATACACTAGAGCGTGTCTGAAAAATCATTCCCGCAATCTGCACGCCCCACTTTGCGGGATATTTCACCCGAATTCAGTTGCCGTAGCCCGCTACGGCGC
>OGGC01001643.1_pt1 | contig 14238 bp, 9 predicted proteins | sample 1571181 | NCBI WGS metagenome assembly OGGC01 (sample SAMEA2581930, study PRJEB24529) | metagenome | biome: Human gut stool | place: China | collected 2011 | reverse complement strand
TGGATCGTCTGAAATACATCAATGACACCTTCGGACACGAGTATGGGGATATGGCCATCTGCGCTGCAGCCAGAGCATTGATGCAGTGTAGCAGCCGGGACGCTGTGCCGGCCAGAACCGGCGGTGATGAATTCGTCCTGATCCAGAGTTACCAGTCCGATGAGGTTTCCAGAGAACTGGTGCTGCGCATCCGCAGAACACTGGAGGCGGAGGGAAAAGCCCAGAAGCTTCCGTTCCCGTTGTCCATGAGTATCGGAACTGTCGTGACGGATCCGGAATCCGCACTGTCTTTTGCAGATTATGTAAAAATTGCAGACAGCCGGATGTACGAGGAAAAGGTACAGAAGCGGGCCGCAAGAAAATAGAAAAATATATTTACAACCGATAGAAACTATGATATATTGAAATAGTATGATTAGCCGATGCCCAGATTACGGACACTCCGACCTTAGTCTTGGTATCTGGCGTTTAAAAAACAGGAGGAAAAAGAAATGATTTCTAAGGAAAAGAAAACAGCCATCATGAACGAGTATGCAAGAACCCCCGGTGACACCGGTTCACCTGAGGTAGGTAGCAGTCCTGACCGCAAGAATCCAGGAGCTTACCGAGCATCTGAAGGAGAACCCCAAGGATCATCATTCTCGTCGTGGTATGCTGAAGATGGTAGGTCAGAGACGTGGTCTTCTGGAGTACCTGAAGAAGAAGGATATTGAGAGATATCGTGCATTAATCGAGAAGCTTGGCTTAAGAAAATAATGCTGACTGGTGAGCGGGGTCTGCCGATTACATCGGCGCTCCGCTTCTCTTGTTTCTCATTACATCCATATGCACGGTGAAAATCTAATTCACCGCGCCTGAAAAGGTAACACACGGGATGGAAGTGAGCCCCGAGACCGCTGAAAAGATTATGTTGCGGATCATGGGAGCGACATGGAATTTTCAGTAGTTTCGGTAATCCTCCAGCCCGTAGAATAATAATTCATATCGTAGCGTGGCACCAAAGATAACAGTCACAGTACGATGGATAGGAGGAATTTATGTATCAAAGTTACAAGATGGATCTTGCAGGCAGACCTCTGGTGGTTGATATCAACCGTGTAGGTAAGCAGGCAAACGGATGTGCATTCATGCACTATGGTGATACCACGGTTCTCTGTACCGCAACCGCTTCCGAGAAGCCCAGAGACGGTATCGATTTCTTCCCTCTGAGTGTAGAGTATGAAGAGAAGATGTACGCTGTGGGTAAGATCCCCGGCGGTTTCAACAAGAGAGAAGGCAAGGCGAGCGAGAACTCCGTTCTGACCAGCCGTGTTATCGACCGCCCGATGCGTCCTCTGTTCCCGAAGGATTACAGAAATGATGTAACCCTGAACAACATGGTAATGAGCGTGGATCCCGAGTGTCGTCCGGAGTTGGTGGCTATGATCGGTGCAGCTATCGCTACCTGCATTTCCGATATTCCTTTCGATGGCCCCTGCGCTATGACCCAGGTAGGCATGATCGATGGCGAGTTCATCATCAATCCCAGCCAGGAGCAGTGGAAGAAAGGTGATCTGAACCTGACCGTTGCTTCCACCAGAGAAAAGGTGATCATGATCGAGGCAGGAGCGAACGAGATTCCTGAAGCAACCATGATCGAAGCAATTTATAAGGCTCACGAAGTGAACCAGACCATCATTGCTTTCATCGACAAGATTGTAGCAGAAGTAGGCAAGAAGAAGCATGAGTACACCAGCTGTGCAGTGCCCGCTGAAATGTTCGAGGAGATGAAGAAGATCGTATCTCCCGCTGAGATGGAAGAAGCTGTATTCACCGATGATAAGCAGACCCGTGAGGAGAATATCCGTGTGATCACCGACAAGCTGACAGAGGCTTTCGCTGAGAACGAAGAGTGGCTGGCTATCTTAGGTGAGGCAGTATACCAGTATGAGAAGAAGACCGTTCGTAAGATGATCCTGAAAGACCACAAGCGTCCCGATGGACGTGCAATCACCCAGATCCGTCCTCTGGCAGCAGAAGTAGACATCATCCCCCGTGTACATGGTTCCGCTATGTTCACCCGTGGACAGACCCAGATCTGTAACGTATGTACTCTGGCACCTCTGTCCGAGCAGCAGAAGATCGATGGCCTGGATGAGAACGAAGTAAGCAAGAGATATATGCATCATTACAACTTCCCGTCCTTCTCCGTAGGTGAGACAAAGCCGTCCAGAGGACCGGGACGTCGTGAGATCGGACATGGTGCACTTGCTGAGCGTGCATTACTTCCTGTATTACCATCTGTAGAAGAGTTCCCATATGCGATCCGTGCCGTATCCGAGACATTTGAGTCAAATGGTTCTACTTCCATGGCATCTACCTGTGCATCCTGTATGTCACTGATGGCTGCCGGTGTACCATTAAAGTCAATGGTTGCAGGTATTTCCTGTGGTCTGGTTACAGGCGATACAGATGATGATTATGTAGTATTAACAGATATTCAGGGTCTGGAAGATTTCTTCGGAGATATGGACTTCAAGGTAACAGGTACTTATAAGGGTATCACAGCAATCCAGATGGATATCAAGATCCACGGACTGACAAGACCGATTGTAGAAGAAGCTATCGCAAGAACAAGAGAAGCAAGATTATTCATTATGGATGGCGTTATGAGCAGTGCAATTCCTGCACCAAGAACACATGTTAATGAATTTGCTCCAAAGATCGTTCAGATCAAGATCGATCCTGATAAGATCGGTGAAGTAATCGGTCAGAGAGGAAAGACGATCAATACGATTATCGAGGAGACAGGCGTTAAGATCGATATCGATGATGACGGCAATGTATCTGTATGCGGTGTTGAGCAGGAGAGCATGGACAAGGCTATGAACATGATCAAGATGATCGTTGAGCCGCTTGTTGTTGGTGATGACTACAAGGGTAAGGTTGTTAAGATCCTTGACTGCGGTGCGATCGTTTCACTTGCACCAAACAAAGATGGTCTGATCCACATTTCAAAGCTTTCTGACAAGAGAGTTGCAAAGGTAGAAGACGTTGTAAATGTAGGCGACGATGTTGTTGTTAAGGTTATCAAGATCGATGAAAGAGCTGGACGTATCAGTCTCAGCTTAAAGGATGTTGAGAATAAATAAATACAAAAATTATACGGGAGGGTATGTGTGTGAAATACGGACATTTTGATGAAACCAGAAAAGAATATGTAATAGACAGACCGGATACTCCTGCACCTTGGGCGAACTACCTTGGTTCGCCTGCCTATGGTGCGATCATCTCTAATAATGCAGGCGGTTACAGCTTTGAAAAGAGCGGTGCAAACGGAAGAATCATCCGTTACATCTTCAACAGCTTTGATCAACCTGGAAGATATGTATACTTAAGGGATGACGATACTTCAGATTTCTGGTCAGCATCCTGGCAGCCGGTAGGCAAGAGCCTGGATGAGTATAAGAGCGAGTGTCATCACGGAACTGCTTATACCAATATCATGGCAGATTATTCCGGTATCCATTCTGAGGTACTTTATTATGTACCGCTGGATAAGACACATGAGGTATGGAATGTAACTCTTACAAACAAATCCAATAAGACCAGACATCTGTCTGCGATCGGTTTCTGTGAATTTACAAACGACTGCAACTATGAGCAGGATCAGGTAAACTTACAGTATACATTATTTATTTCAAGAACCTACTACAGAGATCAGAAAATCCTTCAGGTGATCAATGAGAATGTAGTGAATGATTCAGTGGATGGAAATGCTGTAAACAAGCGTTTCTTCGGACTTGCAGGCAGTGAAGTTGCTTCTTACTGTGGAGATAAAGAAGAATTCCTTGGTATGTATCACACATATGCTGATCCGATTGCTGTTATCAATGGTGACTGTGGTAATAAATTAAATTATAACGAGAATTCCTGTGGTGCACTTCAGACAAAGATCACACTTGAGCCGGGCGAATCAAAGACATTTTCATTTATTCTTGGCATGAAGGATGAAGCTACAGCAAATGAGATCATGAAAGCCTATGAAGATGAGAAGACCTGCGCTGCAGAGCTTCAGGAGCTGATCGATTACTGGCATGGCAAGTTAGATAACTTCCAGGTTAAGACACCGAGCGAGTCATTTAACAACATGATCAATACATGGAATTCTTATCAGTGCTTTATGACCTTTATCTGGTCAAGAGCTGCATCCTTTACATACTGTGGTCTGAGAAACGGTTATGGCTACAGAGATACCGTACAGGATATTCAGGGTATCATCCATCTTGCACCGGAAATGGCACTGGAAAAGATTCGTTTCATGTTATCCGCTCAGGTAGATAATGGTGGCGGACTTCCGCTGGTTAAGTACACACACAACCCTGGTCATGAGGATACACCAGATGATCCATCTTATGTAAAAGAGACCGGACATCCTGCATATCGTGCAGATGATGCATTATGGTTATTCCCGACCATTTACAAATATATCGCAGAGTCAGGTAATATCGGTTTTATAGATGAGGTTATCCCATTTGCAAATAAGGATGAAGGAACCGTATACGAGCATTTGAAGAGAGCAATCGACTTCTCTATGAATCGTCTGGGTGACAATGGAATGCCTGCAGGACTTCATGCGGACTGGAACGACTGCTTAAGACTTGGCAAGCGTGGAGAGTCTACATTTGTAGCAATGCAGCTTTATTATGCAATGACTGTAATTAAGTATTTTGCAGAGTTAAAAGATGATGCAGATTATATTGACTATATCAATGAGATCCAGTATAAGATGGGTAACACCATTCAGGAGAAGTGCTGGGAGGATGACCGTTATATCCGTGGATATAAAGAGGGCGGTATGGTGATCGGTTCCAAGAATGATCCTGAAGCAAGCATGTGGCTGAACCCTCAGTCATGGGCAGTTATCAGTGGCCTTGCTACCAGAGAACAGAGCGAGCTTGCATTGGAATCTGTTCACAGAGAATTAAATACACCATATGGTGTCAGACTGATGTTCCCGCCATATAAGGAGCATGCGTTTGACGGAGCGTTAATGCTTCTGTTCAATGCAGGAACAAAGGAGAATGCAGGTATCTTTTCACAGCCACAGGGCTGGATCATCCTTGCTGAAGCATTGATGGGACATGGTAATCGTGCATTTGAATACTTTGACGAGAGTTCACCGGCATCTATGAATGATAAGGCCGAGGTTCGTAAGTTAGAGCCTTACTGCCATGGTCAGTTCACGGAGTCAGTTGGAAGTCCTTATGAAGGCCGTTCCCATGTTCACTGGCTGACAGGAACAGCATCTACCTGTATGGTTGGATGTGTTGAAGGTATCATGGGTATGCGTCCTGATTTCTATGGAATTAAGATCGCGCCTGCAGTACCATCTGACTGGAAAGAGTTCGATATCACAAAGAACTATCGTGGTAAGAAGTTAAATATTCATGTTACAAATCCGGATGGACATGAAAGTGGCTGCCAGAGCATGACTGTAAATGGAAAGGTAATGGAAGATAACTACATTCGGTTTGATGAACTGGATAATGTAAATGAGATTACACTCGTTATGTAATTTATGAATAATTTCATATAAAGTATCAAACAATAGGCAGGAAGAAATGAAAAAATCTTCCTGCCTGTTATTTTTTTGCAAAAAAGTTATGGTTGAATGGAAAAGCAAAAATGATATTCGATTTATACAGGCGGAACATTTCTGACTATAAGAAAGGAAGTCGTTTATATGGATCAGGAATTAAAAAGACAGGAACTTATTGTAGAAAATGGTCAGATCATCATAAACGGAAACAAAGAAAAATATAATATATTGTTACTTGATATCATCGGGGAGATTGAGGGGCATGTCAGTCTGCCATCTGATACCAAGACTACAAAATATGAGCATGTATTGCCGGAGCTTGCGGTTGTTCAGGATGATGAGAGCATCAAAGGTGTACTCGTATTATTAAATACAGTAGGCGGGGATGTAGAAGCTGGTCTTGCAATAGCAGAGATGCTGGCATCGATCAGCAAACCGGTTGTTACACTGGTGCTTGGAGGAAGTCATTCGATCGGTGTGCCGCTTGCGGTATCGGGTGATGTATCATTTATCGTACCGACAGCAACAATGGTCGTACATCCTCTCAGAGTGTCTGATACCGTATTAGGTGTGAGACAAAATTACGAATATATCGAACGGATGCAGGATCGAATCATACAGTTTACGTCCTGCCATTCCAAGATCGATGAAGACTCATTAAGATCGATCATGTTCAATACACAGGAATTATCCAAAGATATCGGTTCGGTTCTCGTCGGAAAAGAAGCAGTCAAATGCGGCATTATTGACCGGATAGGAGGAGTATCGGATGCATTAAACATACTCTATGACTTGATAAATTGATGGAATGATAGTAAAATAGGCTGATGGTTCGTTTTTTTACGGCTTTTGGCCAGTACATAGAAAAACGGTATAGATAGAGAAAAATAATAAAACAGTGCTGGTTCATACAGCAGATCGGAGCAATTATGTCACTATTAGAATCAATCATTATGGGAATCATTCAGGGAGCAACCGAGTTTCTTCCCGTCAGCAGCTCAGGACATCTCGCAATTTTTAAGAACATGTTTCATGTAAATACAGATACAGGTATCATGTTTGATATTCTGCTTCATTTTGGTACGTTGGTTGCCATCTTTATTGTGTATTGGAAGGATATTGTTGAACTGATTGTAGAAGGATTTACTATTATCGGTCTTGCCTGCTGCAATGTAGGGAGATTTTTTGCAAATCTGTTTTCCAAGGAGAAGAAACCATATCGTAAGATCATTGAAACGGAATACCGTAAATTTGTAATGCTTGTTATTTTATCAACACTTGTAACTATGGTGATCGCACTTCCGTTTGAGAGCAAGATTGAAAATGCCGGAAATACTTTATTAGTTCCGGGATTTTGTCTCTGTATCACATCTGTGATCTTATTTATTGCTGATCGTGTTCAGAAGGGTAATAAAGGACCTGCAGAGGCTACATATAAGAATTCATTATTTATCGGTCTGGCGCAGGGTATTGCAACTCTTCCCGGTATTTCCAGATCGGGTTCTACGATTACAGCAGGTCTGGCATGTGGATTCAACAGAGAATTTGCAGTAAAATATTCATTCATCATGTCGATTCCGACAATCCTTGGAGCATGTATTCTTCAGATTCCGGATCTGGCAGGAGCAAGTCTTACCGGGTCAGAGATCCTGAATTATGTGAGCGGTATGATCGTTGCGGGCGTTGTAGGCTTCCTTTGTATCAAAGTGATGCTGAAATCAGTAAAGAACAATAAATTCAAAGGATATTCCATCTATTGTTTATGCGCAGGTGTGATATCTGTTGTTTATTATTTTGTACGTTAATTTAAGTAAGTAAGTGGGAGAAGAAAATGGCTGAAACCAGAAAGAAAAACGGGACGGGAAAGAAAAATAGTACAGCTAAAAGGTCAAATACAGTATCAAACCCCAATACATCAAAAAAGCAGATGAAACAGCAGATAGAAGAAGATAACAGGGAAGTACGTCTGGAAGTAATCCTTTTAGTCATTCTTGCTTTTTCCATATTTTTGATGATCGCTAACTTTGGCAAATGTGGAAAGGTTGGCGATGCAATATCCGGGTTTCTGTTTGGGGTGATCGGATTTGCTGAGTACATATTCCCGGTGTATCTTTTTATATCATCGGCATTTGTTATTTCCAATTTGGGCAATAAAAAGGTCAGAAATGAAGTAATCTATATCGGTGTGGTTCTGATGATCATATCGATGATCAGCCAGATGATCTTCACAACTGATTATTTATCGGTAAAACAGTTATATCTGGATGGATATAAGGAGCATATGGGCGGTGGAATTATCTGTGGCGGTTTGTTCTTTATTTTCAGAAATACGATCGGTATTGTGGGTGTAACATTGGTAATTATACTTGGTGCGCTTGTTATGTTTGTTCTGATCACAGGAATCTCTGTGATTGATACCTTTAAGAATCTGATCAACAGTTTTTACAGGGAAGAAGAGTATGAAGAACCGGAGCAGGAACACAGACCGGTCAAGAAGAATAAGAAAAAGTCTGCAAACAATCAGGTAAGGCTTGAGAATCTGAAAGTCTATGAAAGCGATGAAAAGCATAAGGGTAAAACGAAAGACTTCTTTGAGAATGAGGATGAGATCCATGAAATAAATGTACCGGATGACGATTTCCTTACATTCAATAATGATGTAGAGAAGATTGTACTTCATGATGAAAGAGAAGAACAGATACCGGTATCGTTTTCGAAGAAAACGTCGGTTACAAAGAGCAGGAGAAAATCAGAGCCTGCTTCTGTGGAAACGGCAGCCGGTGTTTCGTCGGCAGTTCCTATGGGTGATACACAGGAGATTCCTGTTCAGCAGACAAAAGACATCTTTGATGCTGAATTTGATGATGAGGAAGATGTTCTTTCCGGTGCAATCAATGGAAATGAGCATCCGGAGATTGTCAGTGTGATACCGGATGATTATGATCCGGATATGGATTCTGCATTTTCCAGTGTGACAGGAAAGGCAGAGAACTCTCAGACAGTGAAGAAGCCTGCACCGGCGGCAGACAAGCCCGGACAGAAGAACTATAAAGAGGGAGCGAAGTATAAATTTCCGGGGCCCAATCTTCTGGCACAGCCGCCGAAGAATCACAATGCGAACCGGGATGCACAGGTACGCTCTACAGCGATCAAGCTGAAGAATACATTGGAAAACTTCGGTGTTAATGTTACGATCACAAATTATAGCTGCGGACCGGCGGTTACCCGGTTTGAGATGCAGCCGGAGCAGGGCGTGAAGGTCAGTAAGATCCTTGGTCTTGCCGATGATATTAAGTTAAATCTTGCAGCCGCGGATATTCGTATCGAAGCCCCGATCCCCGGTAAGGCAGCAATCGGAATCGAAGTGCCAAACAAAGAAAATTCAATCGTTGCATTCCGTGAACTGGTGGAATCGGATAATTTCAAGAATTCCAAATCCAACATCGCATTTGCAGTCGGTAAAGATATCAGTGGACAGGTTATTGTTACGGATATAGCAAAGATGCCGCATCTGCTGATCGCCGGCGCCACAGGCTCCGGTAAATCGGTCTGTATCAATACGCTGATAATGAGTATCTTATATAAGGCAAAACCGGAAGAAGTAAAACTGATCATGATCGATCCGAAGATGGTAGAGCTTGCCTGTTATAATGGCATTCCACATCTGCTGATCCCGGTTGTAACCGATCCGAAGAAGGCATCCGGTGCACTGAACTGGGCGGTAGAGGAAATGACCAGAAGATATCAGATGTTTGCAGAATGTGGAGTCAGAAATATACAGGGATATAATGACAAAGTAGAACAGGCACTTGCTTCCGGATCAGTAGATGATGAGAAACTTAAGAAAATGCCGACGATCGTTGTGATTGTGGACGAGCTTGCCGACCTGATGATGGTTGCTCACGGAGAAGTGGAAGACGCGATTGTCCGTTTGTCACAGCTTGCCAGAGCGGCAGGTATCCATCTGGTTATAGCAACTCAGCGTCCATCGGTAGATGTTATTACCGGTCTGATCAAGGCAAATGTTCCATCGAGAATTGCATTCGCTGTATCATCCGGTGTAGATTCCAGAACCATCTTAGATATGAATGGTGCAGAGAAGCTTCTCGGTAAGGGTGATATGTTATTTTATCCGACCGGTTATCCAAAACCGGTTCGTGTACAGGGAGCTTTTGTTTCTGATGAAGAAGTGTCAGCCGTTGTGGAGTATCTGAAGAAACAGAACGGTGTCGGAACTTATGATGATGATATATCTAAGTCTATTACACAGACCGGAGCGGCCGGTGCACCCGGTATGAGCGGTGGAAGTGATAAGGATGATTATTTTGTAGAAGCCGGACGCTTTATCATTGATAAAGAAAAGGCCTCGATCGGAATGCTGCAGCGTGCGTTTAAGATCGGCTTTAACCGTGCGGCACGTATCATGGATCAGCTTGCAGGTGCCGGGGTTGTAGGTCCGGAGGAGGGCACAAAGGCAAGAAAGATACTTATGACGCAGGAAGAATTTGACGAATATATAGATAATAATTTATAATACAGATTCAAATGATATTTATACAGGGAAAATGCCGGTGAAGGGATATAGCGTGCATAGGCAGATTTTACCTGCTATAGGATAAAATTACACTCAGGGAGGACATATTAAATGTTAAACGACATCGAAATTGCACAGCAGGCAGAGATGAAGAATATAAAGGAGGTTGCAGCAAAGCTTGACATCAAAGAAGATGATATCGAGATGTATGGCAAATATAAAGCAAAGTTGTCAGATGAGCTGATCGCTTCCGTACAGAAAAATGAGAATGGTAAGCTGATCTTAGTTACAGCGATCAATCCGACTCCTGCAGGAGAGGGCAAGACAACGATCACAGTCGGACTTGGTGAAGCTATGGGCAGACTGAACAAGAAAGCGGTTATCGCACTTCGTGAACCATCACTTGGTCCGTGCTTTGGTATCAAGGGCGGTGCTGCCGGCGGCGGTTATGCTCAGGTGGTGCCGATGGAAGATATCAACCTGCATTTTACTGGTGATTTCCATGCGATCACATCTGCAAACAATCTGCTTGCAGCAATGATGGATAACCATATTCATCAGGGAAATGCACTCGGCATTGATGTGAACCGTATCGTATTTAAAAGATGTATGGATATGAATGACCGTGCGCTGCGTCATACCGTGATCGGACTTGGAAAGCGTGTAGATGGTGTGCCAAGAGAAGATGGCTTCGTGATCACGGTTGCATCAGAGATCATGGCGATCCTTTGTCTGGCAGCGGATTTCAATGACCTGAAGGAAAGACTTGGCAGGATCATTGTTGCTTATAATTATCAGAACGAGCCTGTAACAGCAAAGGATCTGAAAGCGGTTGGTGCTATGGCTGCACTCTTAAAGGATGCCATCAAGCCGAATATGATCCAGACGTTGGAACATACACCTGCACTTGTGCATGGTGGACCATTTGCAAATATCGCACATGGCTGTAACAGTGTAATCGCAACAAAGACAGCATTAAAGCTGGCAGACTATGTAATTACAGAGGCTGGATTCGGAGCAGATCTTGGTGCAGAGAAGTTCTTTGATATCAAGTGCCGTATGAACGGACTGAAGCCGGATGCAGTTGTTCTGGTTGCGACCGTAAAGGCATTGAAGTACAACGGCGGCGTACCGAAGACAGAGCTTGGTCAGGAGAATCTGGAGGCATTAAAGAAAGGTATCGTAAACCTTGAAAAGCACATCGAGAATCTTCAGAAGTATCAGGTTCCTGTTGTCGTTACTTTAAACCGTTTCATCACAGACACAGATGCGGAACTTGCGTTTGTGGAGAAATTCTGTAAGGACAGAAACTGTGATTTCGCTCTTGCAAATGTATGGGAAAAAGGCGGCGAAGGCGGTATCGAGCTTGCAAATGCAGTATTAAATACACTTGAGAACAAAAAGAGTGATTTTAAAGTATTATATAAAGATGAGCTGTCAATTAAAGAAAAGATCTCATGCATTGCAACAGAGATTTATGGTGCAGCAAATGTAACATACAGTCCGGAAGCAGATCGTGCGATCGCTAAGATTGAAGAGATGGGATTTGGAAACTTCCCTGTATGTATGGCAAAGAATCAGTATTCACTTTCGGATGATCCAAAGAAGCTTGGAAGACCGGAAGGATTTGATATTAATATCCGTGAAGTATATGTCAGTGCAGGTGCCGGCTTTGTGGTCGCAATCACAGGTACGATCATGACAATGCCTGGTCTGCCTAAGGTGCCGGCTGCTGAAAATATCAGTGTAAATGACGATGGTGTAATTTGCGGATTATTCTAAGGAGGAATAAATCAAATATGGCTCAACTGATTGATGGAAAAGCAATATCAAAACAGATAAAAGATGAATTAAAGGAACAGGTTGCAGAGCTTTCAGCAAAAGGTGTAAAGATCTGTCTGGCAGTTATCCAGGTAGGAAATGATCCGGCATCTTCCGTATATGTCGGCAATAAGAAAAAGGCATGTGCCTATATCGGCATTGATTCTTTGTCTTATGAGCTTCCGGAAGAGACAACGGAGGAAGAACTGTTAGAACTGATCGATAAATTGAATAAGGACGATGCTGTAAATGGAATTCTGGTACAGCTTCCGGTTCCAAAACATATCGATGAGGACAAGATCATTAAAGCAATCTCACCATTAAAGGATGTTGATGGCTTCCATCCGATGAGCGTTGGAGCATTAAGTATCGGTCAGCCTGGATTTGTATCCTGTACACCGGCTGGTGTGATCCAGCTCTTAAAGCGTTCCGGAATCGAGATCGCAGGAAAAGAATGTGTCGTGATCGGCAGAAGCAATATCGTAGGCAAACCGATGGCTATGCTGTTATTACGCGAGAATGGAACGGTTACGATCTGTCATTCAAAGACAAAGGATCTGAAAGAGGTATGTAAGCGTGCAGATATTCTTGTAGTTGCGATCGGCAGACCGAAGATGATCGATGCATCCTATATCAAAGAGGGCGCAACCGTGATCGATGTCGGAATACACAGAGATGAGAATAACAAATTATGCGGCGACGTTGATTTTGAATCGGCAAGCAAGGTTGCAGGAGCAATTACTCCTGTACCGGGTGGAGTTGGTCCTATGACGATCGCAATGCTTATGCATAACTGTGTAGATTCGATCAATATAAAATAACCTGAGGAAAGAACATATATGAAAGTATTGATGGTATCATTGGGCTGCGATAAGAACCTTGTGGACAGTGAGGTAATGCTCGGACTTCTGCATAAGGCAGGACATGAGATCACAAATGATGAACATGAGGCAGAGGCAGTTGTTATCAATACCTGTGCATTTATCAAAGATGCGCAGGAAGAAAGTATTAATACGATAATAGAATACGGAGAGCTGAAGAAGACAGGATCATTAAAGAAGCTGATCGTTACCGGCTGCCTGTCACAGCGGTATAAGGACGATATTCTTGCAGAACTGCCGGAGATTGATACAATTGTCGGAGCTGCAAATTATGATGCGATCGTGGATGCAATCGGATCTGAAGAAGAACATTCCTTTGTTACAGATATCAATTATATGCCGGAGGCAGTTGGTGGACGTATCGTTACAACCGGAGCTTCAATGGCATATTTAAAGATCGCAGAAGGCTGTGGCAAGATGTGTACTTATTGTGCGATTCCATATATCAGAGGAAAGTACAGAAGTATTCCGATGGAACAGCTTCTGGCATCTGCAAAAGAGCTTGCTGCACAGGGAGTAAAAGAACTGATCCTTGTTGCACAGGAAACAACACTCTATGGAGTGGATCTGTATGGTGAAAAGACACTTCCGAAATTATTACATGAACTCTGCAAGATCGAGGAAATCCAGTGGATACGTTTGATGTACTGCTATCCGGAGGAGATCACAGACGAGCTGATCGATACGATCGCGGAGGAAGAAAAAGTCTGTCATTATCTTGATATACCGATTCAGCATTCAGAAGATCCTGTATTGCGACGCATGGGAAGACGTACCTGTAAAAAGGATATTGTAGAATTGATCGCAAAGCTTCGGATCCGGATTCCTGATATTGCGATCCGTACAACGCTGATCGCAGGATTTCCCGGTGAAACAGAAGCGGATCATGAAGCGCTTATGGAGTTTGTGAATGAGTCGGAATTTGACCGCCTGGGTGTGTTTACATATTCACCGGAGGAAGGGACTCCGGCAGCATCATTTCCTAATCAGATTGAAAATGAGGTTGCAGAAAAATGGCGGGATGATATAATGGCATTGCAGCAGGAAGTATCATACGACAAGAATCAGGAGCTGCTTGGCAAGAGTCTTACAGTACTGATCGAAGGCTATGTTGCAGAAGACGATGTATATGTCGGAAGAACTTATCGGGATGCGCCCGATGTAGATGGTATGGTATTTGTTGATGCACCGTATGAGCTGATGTCCGGCACCTTTGTACAGGTTCGGATCACAGATGCAAATGAATATGATCTGACAGGGGAGATGATAGAATGAATTTACCAAACAAATTAACAATATTGAGAGTTATAATGATTCCATTTTTTGTTGTGTTTATGTATCTTGATTTTACAGCAGCCAAATGGATTGCGCTTGGCATCTTTATTGCTGCGGCGATCACGGATACATTAGATGGACAGATC
>OGGC01001639.1_pt1 | contig 14274 bp, 9 predicted proteins | sample 1571181 | NCBI WGS metagenome assembly OGGC01 (sample SAMEA2581930, study PRJEB24529) | metagenome | biome: Human gut stool | place: China | collected 2011 | reverse complement strand
GTTTGTTTTCAGCAATCCGAAACTGACTCCGGAAGGTTCGGCTAATGAAGCCTGGCTGTTGAAAAATCACAAGCGTTTCAATAAAACGGTCGGTAAGGAAAAGGTGGAACAGGAATTGGATAAACGGTATACCGAAAAGCTTTTGAAAGTCCTTTCGCAGAAAGAAAAAATATGGACTGAAAAACAGCTTGCCGCTTTGGGACGTGAGATTGCAGCTTTGAAGCTGAACACGAACGAGGAATTGCAAGCCTATGTAACGGTGGCGAAAACGGCTTTGAAGAAGGGGGTGGAAGAGTTGATTTCGGTTTGTGAAACTGAATTTCCGAAATTCAGGACCAAAGAAATTCCTTATATTCAGTTTTGCGACCGGATTGTAGCCGAGGCTTCGCCGGCCGATAGGGCGAGATACATTGCTTTGGGAGAAAAACTATATGCTCAGGCGAAAGACGAACCGGCAAAAAACACCTTCAAATTTGTTTTGGAATATTTGAAACATCATAATAAACAAAACTGAAATAATTTTTGATAGATGAATAGAAACTTACTTACAATGGCGTTATTGATATGCGGATTATCGGTAAACGGTCAGAAGAAAATCGATTATGTGGATCCGTTGATCGGCACGAACGGCATGGGACATACTTTCCCGGGGGCCTGCGTACCTCATGGTTTGGTACAGCTCAGTCCGGATACCGATACGATTCCGCATAATATAAACGGAACCTATCAACCGCGGGTATACGAGTATTGTGCCGGCTATCAGCACCGGGATAGTTCTATTGTAGGGTTTAGTCATACGCACTTTAACGGAACCGGGCATTCGGATTTAGGCGATATCCTGATTATGCCGGTAACCGGAGATATTAAATTTAACCCGGGAACGGCTGAAAACCCCGATAGCGGATATCGTTCCCGTTTTTCACATGCCACAGAAAAAGCCTGGCCGGGTTATTATTCCGTGATGCTCGAGGATTATGGGGTGAAGGCAGAATTGACAGCCACCGAACGGGTAGGGATACATAGATATACTTTCCCGAAAGGAGACGGACATATCCTCCTCGATCTGAAACATGGTATTTATAATTACGACGGAAAAGTGCTCTGGGCCAATCTGAGGGTAGAAAACGATACTTTGCTGACCGGTTACCGGATTACAAATGGTTGGGCCCGGGTGAACTACACCTATTTTGCGATTACTTTCTCAAAACCGATCCGGGGTTACGGATATAAAGAGATGAAACCGATGCTGTATAACGGAATGTGGCGGAAATTCGATATCTACCGCAATTTTCCCGAAATCGGAGGACGGAATGTCGTGGCTTATTTTGATTTCGACTTGTCGGACGGAACGCCTTTGGAGGTGAAAGTTGCACTTTCACCGGTGAGTGCCAGCGGTGCATTGAATAATCTGCGGATCGAGACTGCGGGTAAAAATTTCGGGCAGTTGTGTGCGCAGGCCGGACAGAAATGGGAAGATGCGTTGAGTGTGATCGATGTAAAGGGGGATTATGATCAGGTTTGTAATATTTATTCTTCCATGTATCACACCATGATCAATCCATCGGTGTATATGGATCATGACGGTTCTTACCGGGGATTGGATCAGGAGATCCATCAGGCGGATCAGTTCACGAATTATACGGTATTTTCTGTTTGGGACACCTATCGGGCTCTGCACCCTTTGTTCAATTTGTTCTATCCGTCACGTAGTAAAGATATCGTGGCATCGTTTCTGGCTCATTATCGGCAGAGTGTACATGGTTTGCTTCCTATCTGGTCGCATATGGCCAATGAAAACTGGTGTATGATCGGATATCATGGGGCTTCGGTCATAGCCGATGCTTACGTGAAAGGTATTCCGATGGATGAAAAACTGGCCCTGGAAGCTGTCGTGAGTACTTCTACCGTTCCATACCTCGAAGGATTGAAAGAGTATATGGAATTGGGGTATGTGCCGATGGAAAAGAGCGGTAGTTCGGCATCGGTCACCCTGGAGTATGGTTATGACGATTGGGCGATCTATCATATGGCGAAGAAAATGGGCGACCGGGAAGTGGCCGATACTTACCTGAAGCGGGCCGGAGCCTATAAACATCTGGTGGACGAGCGTTTGGGTTTTATCCGGCCGAAGAATGCTGCCGGACAGATGAAGGAAAAATTCGATGTGCTGGATACTCATGGCCAAGGGTTTATCGAAGGTAATTCCTGGAATTACTCTTTTTATGTACCTCAGGATGTGAATGGCCTGAAGGCTTTTATGGGAGGAGACAAACGCTTTATCGAGCGGTTGGATTCTTTGTTTACCATGGAATTGCCGGCAAAATACTACGAAAATACCGAGGATATTACCAAAGAAGGTTTGATGGGTAATTATGTGCATGGTAACGAACCCAGCCAGCATATTCCTTATCTGTATATGTGGACTTCTCAACCTTGGAAAACCCAATACCGCCTGCGGGAAATTATGGATCGGATGTATCGCAATAATATCGACGGGTTGTGTGGTAACGATGATTGCGGGCAGATGTCCGCCTGGTATATTTTTACGGCTATGGGATTCTATCCCGTATGTCCCGGATCCGACCAGTATGTACTGGGAGCTCCTTATCTGAAGGAAATGACCGTACATTTGGAAAATGGGAAAGATCTGGTGATCAAAGCTCCGAAAGTCAGTGCTAAAAACCGTTATGTCAAATCGGTGAAACTGAATGGACGGGAATACGATAAAGCTTATCTGACTCATCAGGATATTTGTAACGGTGGAGAGCTCTTTTTTGAAATGAGCAGTACGCCGAATAAGAAAAGAGTGTTCACCGAAGAACAAAAGCCCTATTCGATGACGAAATAGAAACGGATAAAATGTTTTATATGAAAAAAGTATTGCAATTTATGGTTACCGTCGGCGGATTGTTGGCTTTTGCGACGGTGAGTGCACAGCAACAGCCTTTGATTTCTTATGTACGGCCGCTGGTGGGTACTTCGGGGTATGGAAATACCTATCCCGGGGCACAAATTCCTTTCGGAGGTATTCAGATCAGCCCGGATACGGATGCCGATTATTACGATGCGGCAGCCGGATATAAATACGATCATAAAACGCTGTTGGGTTTTAGCCTGACTCACCTAAGCGGAACCGGTATCCCCGATTTGGGCGATTTTTTGTTCATGCCCGGGACCGGAAAGATTCATTTCACACCGGGGACGCATGAAAATCCGGATACCGGTTATCGTTCCCGCTATAGCCATGAACAGGAATGGGCCAGTCCCGGCTATTATGGCGTAGACCTGCCGGATTATGGGGTAAAAGCAGAAATGACTTCAGGGATTAGAAGCGGAATCCTGCAGTTTACCTATCCCGAGTCGGACAGTTCTTTTATCCTGCTGGACATGAACCATACCTTGTGGCAGAGTTGTCCCTGGAGCAATCTTCGGGTGGAGAACGATTCGACCCTTGTCGGTTATAAATTGGTAAAAGGGTGGGGACCGGAACGGCATGTTTATTTTACGGCTGTATTTTCTAAACCTTTCCGGGATTTTGGAATTATGCAGGATACTATTCCGGTGAAATACAATACTAACCGTTTCCGGAGTAGTCTCGAAGCCTGGGGAAAAGACCTGCGTTTCTGGATGCGTTTCCCGACCCGCCAGGGAGAAATGGTTACGGTGAAGACCGCTGTCTCGGCAGTGAGCAGTGATGGGGCGAAACTGAATATGCAGGAATTGGAAGGAAAAACTTTTGCAAGCCTGAAAGCTGAAGGCGAAAAACTGTGGGAAGGGCAGTTGTCGAAATTTAAGATCGAGGCTACGCCCGAACAGAGGGAGACTTTTTATACGTCGGTCTATCATGCTTTCCTGCATCCCTTTATCTTTCAGGATGCAGACGGGAAGTTTAGAGAGTTGGATAAAAATATCGGTCAGGCAGAGGGTTTTACCAATTATACCGTCTTTTCTTTGTGGGATACTTACCGGGCATTACATCCCTTATTCAATCTGGTGCAACGGGAAATTAATGTCGATATCGTCAACTCGATGCTGGCCCATTATGACAAGAGTGTCGAACATATGTTGCCGGTCTGGTCGTTTTATGGCAACGAAACCTGGTGTATGATCGGATATCATGCTGTATCGGTGATTGCCGATGCCATCATGAAAGATGTGAAGGGATTCGATTATGAACGGGCTTACGAGGCGATGAAGACTACGGCGACTAATCCCAACTATGATTGTCTGCCGGAATATACCGAGTTAGGTTGGGTCCCTTTCGATAAGGAGAAAGAATCGGTATCCAAGAGCCTCGAATATGCCTATGACGATTATTGTATTGCTCAGGTGGCTCAAAAGCTTGGAAAAACCGAAGATTATGAATTTTTCATGAAGCGGGCTTTATCTTATAAAAACCTGATCGATCCCGGGACGAAATATATGCGTGGCCGGGATAGTAAAGGCAACTGGCGCACTCCTTTCGCTCCGATCGCTTATCAAGGTCCGGGATCTGTCAATGGCTGGGGGGATATTACCGAAGGTTTCACCTTACAGTACACCTGGTATGTTCCTCATGATGTGCAGGGGTATATCAATGAAGCCGGAGAAGATTTGCTCCGGGAACGCCTCGATTCGATGTTCGTTACCCAGATGGCCGATAATATCCCCGGAGCACACGATATTCAGGGACGGGTAGGGGCTTACTGGCATGGTAATGAGCCTTGCCATCAGATCCTGTATTTCTATAATTACCTGAAACAACCCTGGAAATGCCAGGAGAAGGTGCGTTATATCATGGATACCTTTTATGGGAATAAGCCGGATGCACTCAGTGGAAATGACGATTGCGGACAGATGTCGGCCTGGTATATATTCAATACCATGGGATTCTATCCGACGGCTCCGTCCAGTAATGTGTATAACCTGGGGTCTCCCGGGCTTGCTGCGGTCGATATGAAGATGAGCAACGGTAAGCATCTTCGGATGACTACCGGGAATTGGTCGGCCAGAAATGTGTTTGTGAAAGAAGTATATCTGAATGGGAAGAAGTACGATAAGTCGTATATAACCTATAATGATATTAAGGATGGAGCGGATTTACACTTTGTGATGAGCAGCCGTCCGAATTATAAACGAGGTGTGGCCGAACGGGCGGTCCCTCCCTCTGTTTCAGAAAAACGATAAAAGGCAGAGGACGATGAAGATAGTATGGTTGCTTTGTCTGCTGTGCTTGGGAGGCAGTTTAAAGGCTCAGGTATTGTCGGATTCGGTCTCTTGCCGTTTATCGGGCAGAGTGGTCAGCGGAGAGGATGGGAAGCCTCTCCCTGGCGCTCATATTTTTTTAGGGATAAAGCGAATTTTGGTAGCTGTTACAGATTCGCTGGGAAAATTCGATGTCGGGAAATTACCGGCTGGCGAACAGTGGCTGAAAGTCTCTTTTGTCGGTTTCCGGCCGTTGGAACAAAAAGTTGTGTTGGAAGGACATACTGCTGTCGGGGACATTTCCCTGAAAGCACTTATTCTCGACGAAGTGGTGGTATCGGCACGGCCTCCGCTCACTGTGCAGAAAGGAGATACCTTACAGTTCAATGCGGCGGCTGTCCACTTGGCTGAAGATGCCGATCTGGAAAAACTGTTGAAGAAATTGCCGGGTTTCGAGATTGTAGACGGGAAAATTATGGCCCAGGGGCAGGAAGTGAAAAAAATCACCATCGATGGGATGGAATATGCGATCAATGATCCTGCTGCGGCTTTGAAGAATCTTCCGGCTAAACTCGTTGCCCGTATAAAAATGTACGATGATAAAAGTGAGGAGGCTAAATTCTCGGGTTATGACGATGGGAGTAAATCACGTACATTGAATATCGAAACCCGGAATCCCAACCAGATGAAGGTGTTCGGACGCGGCGAACTGGCTTATGGGCTGGAAAAGGTGAAAGATAAATCCTATTCTGCTTCTGTATCGTTGAATTTATTCGACCGGAAACGAAAGATTACTTTTAGCGGAAATGCCGGCCGGATGGCCTTGAACGACTTGCCGGATGCCCGTTACCGGGATGAAGGGAACAAAAATAAGAACCATGGACTTTGGGGTAATTATTCGTCACAGATCAATAAGAAACTGCAGGTGAGCGGAAATTACCGTTGGAACGCGAACGTAAATAATTCTGCTTCCCTTTCCCGTCAGGAATATTTGCCTACCGGGAATTATGAAAGCCGCGTGTACGATAATGAGAGTCATTCGAACTCGGATAATCAAAGTCATGGAGTTAATTTTAGTCTGGATTACAAGATCAATGACAAGAACCGGATCCGGTTCAATCCCGATTTTACTATTTCCCGGGGAAATCAGGAGAGTTTGTCCTGGAATAGCAGTATGGAAAACGGGGATACCTTAAATCGAACAGAAACGAAAGCCATCAATAAAAACGATAGTAAACGGGCAGGAGGTAATTTCTCGTGGATGCATGCTTTTAAAAAGACAGGACGTACCTTGACATTTCAATTCAGTGGAGGGTATAATGAATCGAATTCCGGTGATTATCAGCATATACACGAGAAAATAACCGAGCGGGGAGATAGTTTGCGTTTTCAGAAAAACGATAATGAACGGATAAACTATTCAATGGGTACCGGATTGTCTTATTCCGAGCCTTTGACGAAGTTTGCGCGTATTAGCTTCAATTATCATTTCCTGACGAGTAAAGATCAGTCGGACCGGCATAGCCTGGCTTACCGGGATGCCGTATTCGAAGAGCTGATCGGGATAGATACGGCCTTAACGAATAAATCGATCAATAAACAAGTCAGTCAGAATTTCGGGGTAAATTATAATTATCATAAAGAGAAAGTTACGCTGAACGGGGGTGGTTCGTTGCGTCTGATGCAGATGGAAAACCGGAACAGGTTTATCGGAAAACCCGATTCTTTGGTCGGATCCAACTATCTCGATATTTCACCCCGGGCAGAGCTATCCTACCGGATGAGTGAGAAACGGAATGTCAGTGTCAACTACAATGGAAATACTTCTTCTCCGTCGGCCGTGCAATTGCAGGATGTATTGAATGTCAGCAATCCCTTACAAGTATCTAAGGGAAATCCTGGATTGAAAAAGTCTTATTCGCATCATCTTTCGATGAGGTATACCAGTTCGGAACCGATGAATTCCCGGTTTTTCTGGGCTAATTTCGATGTACAGCAGACGATCAATCAGATCTCTTCCAATGTAAAATTTATCGGTAAAGACACCTTGATCGATGGATATTTGGTGTCGAAGGGAGGTTCGTTGACCATGCCGGGGAATTTGAATGGGATGTGGAGTATGAATGTACATACCAATTATTCGATGCCGGTGAAAAAAATCCATTTGGATTTCGGGGGAGATTACAGTTATTCGCATCAACCCTCGATTTACGATGATCAGCAGAATGTCACTCAGATGCATCGGGGACAAATCAGTATCGGCGTCAATACCGACTTATCGGAGAATTTCGACTTTTATTGCCGGCATGCTACAAGCTATTCCCATTCCCGGAATTCATCCACCGGTAAAGCTCAGAATCTCGAAGAGACGGTAATGGCCAATTGCAGGTGGCTTTTCTGGAAAGGTTTTTTTGTGGGAGGAGACTATTTTTATACTTATTATTGGAACAAAACAGGGACAGTGACCAGCCGGTCGAATAATCGTCTGAACCTTGAATTGGGTAAGAAATTCGGTAAAAAGAAACAGGCCGAATTGGTATTCCGGGCCAACGATATCTTCCGTGACCGCAGTCAGGTGCACTATTCCGTGACCGATTTGTATACCCGGATGAATAGTTCGACCAGTACGCAGGATTATTATATGCTTTCCTTCTCTTACCGTTTTGACCGGATTGAAAAAAAATAAAGGACCCGCTAACTGCATTCTTTATTCGAATTTTCTTTGCATGATATTGAGTTTTTCTGGCCAGATTTAACAATTCATGGGACAAATATAGGACAAAACTTTGTGTCAAATGTTTCATTTTCCCAATAATTAAACTGATCTTTATTGCTGAATATCACCTGATGGTGTAAAAATTGAAAACAAACTGATGGGAATTCAGGAGAAAATAACGTAAAAAGAAAGAGAGGCTATCATGTAAGTAAATATATTGTTATAATTATCACTAGGTGAAGATTATATTGTATAAATGAGTGAGAATATTGAGAGAATTATAAATTACAATATTATGAAAAAATATTTATTAGGAATTTTATTTATCCTAACCATAATAAATATGGTTGAATCTCGTTTAACAGCTGATCATGAAAATAAAGTCAATTTGAAGACTTTATTGGAAGCAAGTTCTGCTTCTGCTGCAGGTGAATATTCATGCATTTGTGTTAAATGTCCGGAAGAAGAACATGGCTGTCTATATTATGATTATAGCGTACCTGCCGATCCCAATAATCCTGGAAATAAAACAGGATATATTAATGATGGACAAAGCCATTTTTGCCCTGGTTATCAAGGAAGAGGTTGGGTTGAAAAACATGCAATAGATGTAGGATTAAATTGTTATTAGTTTATAGAGAAATATAGTATGTTCTGGATATAGAGTATTTATTACTATGTGTTCAGAACTTTATTTGATATTTTGATTAAAATACCTAGTATGATGAAGAGTCCATATTTTATCTTACTCTGTCATTTATTCCTGCTTTTCTCATGCAATAGATCTCAGAATACAAAAAACAACTTTTTAAAAAATTTCATACCTTCTCATGATATTGAAATTACCGTGCTGGATTCTACCGATTTGGTTGTGGATTTTATACCTAGCATGGTCAAAATGAAAGATAAAATTATTTATTCACAATTTACGGGAGATACTATTTTTTCATCCATAGATTTAATTCATTATAAAAAAAATAATTTTGGTAAAAGGGGAAGAGGAAATAATGAATTTACTGAAGGATACGGTTTAGAAAAAATTAATGATAGTATTCTTTTCATATTTGACAGGACTCTTGCCAAATTGATGTTTTTGCAATTAAGTAATGATACCATCATTTTTTTACCTTCCTATCCGACCAATCATTTTATGCTAGATGTCCACTATGGAAACGACTCGATTTATTTTGTTACAGGAACTGGTAATTTAGAAAAAAACTATGCTTTATATAATCGTAACAGTAAAATGTTAAGGCCCTTTATATCTTATCCTAAAGGGGTGAATGACAATCTGACCTTGAACGGAAAATCTAGAATATATTACAGTCATATTGTTCGTCACCCTGGAATGAAGAAGTATATGGCTTTTAAAGATAAACACCACATAATCGATATTTTAGAAATAAAAAATGACTCACTGATATTAGTGAAAAGAAATATTTTTACACATTTTAAATGGAAAATGGTGTCCGGGGTATATAGACCGAGTGAAAAAGGCACACCCAATCGTGTCTTCACCTCTAAACTTGTCGGTTTATCGAAGTATGTGTGTGCTTTATACAAACAAGATCATTCGGAGTTTATTCTGACCTTTGATTGGGATGGAAACCCTTTGAATAGTTATAAACTTCCCTGTCATTTATTAAATTTTACTGGAGATGATTCATTAAATTTTTATGGTATCGCTTTAATTGGAGAAAATTACAATTTGATTCATTTTAAACTTTAAAGTAATGAAGCTAAACATTTGTATTTTGTTGTTTATATCCTGTATTTCATGCCAAACTTCGACAAAAGAATATACTCAATTTGTTAATCAATATTTAAATAGACAACTTAAATTACCTCAGCATATTTTAATTAAGCAATGTAGTGATTCGATTTATCTTCAAAATCCTGCTAAATATACGAGTGATTCAATTTATAGAATCACAACTTATATTTATGGGGATTGTTATGCTTGCGTTGAAGATCTTATAAAATGGAAACAACTTTTATCACAATTCCCATCAGATAAGGTAAGGTTTCTGTGTTTTATTTATGCTGAGATATATTCATCTTTTGAAATCATGAATGAAAGATCCATTCATTTTACACAGCCCATTATATATGATCCTGAAAATCATTATATAAAAATGAATAAATTGCCAGATAATAAATTGTTGAACACATTTTTAATCGATCCTAACGGAAAAATTGTAGTAATAGGTAACCCTATTATTTCAAATAAAATAGCTACCCTGTATAAAAATGAAATCGATCGAGCGGAAAATGATATTTAGATACATTATGATTCCGGTGTTAGTATTGACTGGTTGTTCTTTTTCTAATCCGTTTTTAAGTCAGTTCAGCGATAAAGGTACTTTGGAATTATTGCCTGTATATACGACAGATATCGATATCTTGAGTAATACGGTTTCAATGGTTATGCTTAAAGATTATGTTGTATGGGACAGGTGTCATGCAATGCGTGGGACAGTTCTTCATACCTATCATATTCCCGGAAAGATACTTTCCCAATATAAGAATGTCGATGGTGCCCATTTATTATACAAACTGAATGATAGTATGGTAACAAGTATTCAATTGGCCAGGAAATGCAGGATGGATATACTAATTCGCGATACGATCAAAGAGGTCGCGACTTATTCTTTTCGTATCAGAAACAAGGATTCTTTTAACTGGTTAGACGACTATTATTTTGTTAGTGTTTATCCGACAGATGAAACAGCAACTTATTTTTTCGGTCAGACTACGACAAAAAAAACACGATATGGTGTATATGAACAGTCTCATCAGGCTTTTTATCCTTCAACTTCCTGTTATCCTCCTACAGAAAAGGAAATGACTTTACTCTCTCCCGACTATTGGAATGACGCGTTTATTATCAAGCAAAAGAACAGAAACAGATTTGCAGTTTTCAGAAAATATTATCAATTGTTCGATTTGATAGATGTAGATCGCTTTACGATAAAACCCGTAAAAAGAATTTCGATTCCTCACACTTTGCTTACCTTTCAAGACCAACTCAATCTGGAGAGGCAGTTGGTTTTTTATTTTTTCCCGGGATTGTCAATAGATTCAGAAAAATACATCATTACTCTCTATCAAAATAACGGGCAACGCTATTTATTATTTTGGACCTGGGAAGGACGTCCCCGATATCGCTATGACTTTCCCAAAGATTATGAGATATATGGTCTTTGCGGAGATGGAGAAAATCAGATATATGCTTTAGGTGTTGATTCTAAAAATCAGTATCAATTATTATATATACGTTGTGATTGCTGATTAACTATCGATTAATAAGAAAAGCAGGAAGAGCATGGGATCTTTCAATTGCCCCCTCAAACTGGTGTAGGCACTTTTTTTCAGGGATTTTACCGTGTTGACCGAAATGTTCAGGGCTTCGGCGATTTCGTTGTTGTTTTTTCCGTTCAGACCCAATAAAATGATTTTTCGGGTTTGAGGGGGAAGAGTATCGATAGCTTGATGGAGAATCCGCAAAGTTTCCTGATAGGTGATTTCATGTAAAAAATCCGGGTCTTTGGCCTCTGATACCGATTGTGTCTGTTGGTATTGTTGTTTTATTTTTCTGGTGTTTAAGATGATCCAGACAGAGATTCCGGGCTGTGATATAGATAAAAGATTTTGCTTTTTCAGGCACGTCGAAATCCCTTCTGCGCTCATAAAGCCGGATAAATGTATCCTGTGTAATGTCCCGGGCAATAGCATCTTCTTCCGTATATTTCCGGACAAAACGGTATACGGGTTCGAAATAGAGCTCGAAAAATCTTTTAAATCCTTGGCTATTGGTCAACATCCTGTGAAAAACGTTCGTCTAAAAATTGAAACGGATAAAACAAATAAACGTTTTTGCAAATATACATTTTTGATTGTTTTTTTGAGATTTACAAGCCTTTATTTTCCAATGTAAAACACAAACTCTCATTATTGTTTAGTCTGTATCTCTCGTAAATTCTCTGGTAATAGCTGATGTTATTTCTCTATTCTTCATAATCTTCAAATTACGAACTTTCCAGCAATTCTATCATTTTATAGATGGTAGTTGATGGATTATTATATGTCTTCAACACCTTGGCTCTTGCTGTTGCTTTTGATGTCTTTTCGGACAGTTGCTGTTTCTCATTTAATGCCAAAGTTCCCTTTGTGTAGTGTTCAAGATGTCTTTTCAGTTTTTTTATGCAAGCGTTTTGAGTTAGTTCGGCATGACACTCCTCAAAGTGTAGCAAATACCACAACTCAATACACGGATTCGACACCAGCAATACTACATCTGGAATACTTTGCAGGTGTTCCAGCATTCCGTTTACATCTAGGTCAAACATTAGAAATGTTTTATCATTTTGGGTTGCAACATATTCCCGTTTGCAATTCTCTATATACCGAACGGATATGTTCGAATCGCTCTTTCTTGGGATAATCTGAATAGGCGCACGGTATTGTGAACGGAGGTGACTGATATAGGCAACCTCAGACTCCCCTTCACAGAAAACAAAGAAGTTTGGCTTCATTGTTTTGCCTTTGGACTTTCTTATTTGTCGTCCCATATCAGTTTCTATTTTATAAAACTATCCGTCTGTTCGTCAATATACGGGATGGCATCAAAACGACCTTGCAGATATGCCTTCTCTGCATCCAGCCCGTCGCGGAAATCTTTGTAATCAAACAGCGAATACAAATCCGAGGACCCGTCATCCCGTTTGTTGACAAAATATATCTGATCCTTACGTAACTTGTTGGTATTAAGCAGGTATGTATTGTGCGTAGTATATATCAGCTGCGCCGATTCGCTTTTATTGAACAAACCAATAATATACTCTACCAGTTTTATATGCAACTGCGTCTCAATTTCATCTATCAACAAGATTTTATTATTCTTGACGATATCCAGAATCGTCAGCATCATACTGAATAAACGCTGTGTTCCATCAGACTCTTCTGCAAAAAAGTTGAAAGGAACATCCGGGTTATTCCTGTGATAGGTCGTAATGACCAGCTGTGGTTTCTGAATATCTTCTACTGACAATATTTGATTGTCTGCAGGGTCAATCACTGCAGTAGACAGGACTTTATTCTCGTGCCGGCTGTCGATTTTGACAATGTCGCTGTCGGCAATTCGCAGCACATTAAGGAACTGCTCTTTGTTCTCATTCAACAAGCGCTCGACAGAGAACGAATTATATCCGAAATAATTCAGAATAAAACGCTCATTGAAATACCGGAAAACATCTTTTGCAACATCACGATCCATCTGACTGGCACGCGACACGAAAAGCGTTTTCCTGGATGTATTGGCAGCAACATCCATAGGGCGGCGAATCACCGAACGGAATTCATAGATATCCTTTTTGTCGGGTCCCTTTGTCTCATCACGAGAAAATATCAGTGAACGACGACCATTGGGATAGTAGTACAGAGCCTCTTTCAGTATCTCAACTTTATTGAGTTCAAAAGAATATTCATATTCGATACCGTCAAGAAGGAAGCGAATGAAGAATGTGCTCGGCTTGCCAATGCCCCCGAATTTGAATGGAGTAAAGGCAAATATCGTATTCTCGTTGTAATTGTGAGATGAGAATATCATTCCCACACAAGCGCGAATAGCCTTGATAACACTGCTCTTTCCTGAGGCATTTGCACCATAAATGGCAACAGTTTTAAGCAAGCGCTCATTACCGCATACAAATGTATTTTCTTCAAGTTCCTTTGCTTTTTTGGTCTGTATGCTTGCTGCCTGCATATCCAGTACCACCTCATCTTTAATTGAGAAGAAGTTGCTCAAACGAATTTCAAGTACCATTTTATTCTCCAAATTTGTAATTCTTTTGCAAATATAACAAATTAAATAACAAAATCATAATTCGGACAACTTTTTATAAATTAGAAGCAGCCTGGCTTTCAATCCAGTTTTTGGATTTTCTACTCACCCGTTTTTTAAATTGGATCGTTATATATAAAAAATGAGAAAAAAAATTGAATATTGGATAATTGATTGAAGCAATGCAAGAATTAGAAAAACGATATGAAATTGCCCGGTTGATTGCATGCGAATTGATCGGAGTACTTTCTGGACGTGAGGCGGAGGATTTGGAGGTGTGGAAAAACTCTTCTGAAAAGCATGCAAGGGAGTATATGGAAATCCGGGAAAGATTGCTTCGGGATATTGATTATCCGGATTATTTGGAGCTAAAGCAAGAATGGGAAGGATTTGAACAAAAACTGTTCCGGAAAAAGCGGGTATTCAATTGGTGGGTAACAGTAGCAGCTGCTTGTGTGGTTATTTGTTTGGGTATAACATTTTTATGGATGAGAGAGCCTGTTGCCGAACCGGTGGTTGCCGGAACATCAGG
>OGGC01001624.1_pt1 | contig 14368 bp, 12 predicted proteins | sample 1571181 | NCBI WGS metagenome assembly OGGC01 (sample SAMEA2581930, study PRJEB24529) | metagenome | biome: Human gut stool | place: China | collected 2011 | reverse complement strand
TGCTCACTTGTAAGCACCGCACCGGCTCCTTTTTCGGCAACCTGTTCCAGAAATTTATGTGCATCTACTTTCTCGCCGATGATCGGCACGAAAAGATCTCCGGTCTCAACCTGTCTGGAATCCAGGCGGATCTTGTTTAACATGACACCGTCATCTCCGGAGAGCAGTACGCCTCCGGTGGCAAGGACGATATCCTGAACGCTTACGTTCTCCATTCCTTTCCAATCTCCTTTACTGCTGCAGTCTGCGTCCCTCTGCGGACGATCATACATTATCCGTTTACCGCCTCTTCCACGACTTCCCGATCCAGAAAATGATGTTTCACACCTTCGATCTCCTGATAATCCTCATGCCCCTTGCCGAGCAGCACGATCATATCCCCCGGCTTTGCATGCGTCATGCAGTAGGCGATCGCCTCCTTGCGGTCGTCAATCTCGATGTATTTTCCGTTGCTTTTTGCCAGACCGACCTTGATGTCGGCATTGATGTCGCGGATTTCTTCATCGCGCGGATTGTCGCAGGTCAGAACGCACAGATCTGCAAGTTCTCCGGTCACCTCGCCCATATCGTAGCGTCTTAACTTGGAGCGGTTGCCACCGCCTCCATAGACACAGATCAGGCGCTTCGGATGGTACTCTAAGAGTGTCGTCAGAACGCTTCTCGTGCTCACCTCATTGTGCGCATAATCGATAATCATCGAATAATCCTTCGAGACCGGAAGGATCTCCACACGCCCTTTGACCTGAACCTTCTCAAGTCCGTCGAGCACTGCCCGGTCCGGAATACCGGCAAGGTTGCACACCAGCATCGTCACCATCGCATTGTACACAGAAAACCTGCCCGGAATATGCACTTTTACCTTGCAGTCCATGCAGCCGCTCACGGTAAAATGCATGCCGAGTCTGCCGCCCTCGTTGATATAACCGATGTCCGACGCAAACAGATCCACCACCTGGTCTTTCACATCATTTCCCTCTGCGGAAAATGTGCGCACCTGACAGGTATGTCCCTTTAAAATCTCCTCCCAGTGAGGATCATCCGCATTGACGATGCCGACACGGCACTGCCGGAACAGAAGACTCTTGCAGTACAGATACTCCTCGAACGACTCATGCTCCGCCGGTCCGATGTGATCTGGGGAAAGGTTGGTAAATACGCCGTAATCAAACAAGATGCCCGCCGTGCGGTCCAGCTTCAATCCCTGTGAGGACACTTCCATGACCACATACTCGCATCCGGCTTCCACCATAGCCGCAAACATCCGGTGAAGTTCATAGGACTCCGGCGTCGTATTTTTCGACGGGATGTGCTCATCACCGATCATCGCGCCGATCGTTCCGATCAGTCCGACCTTCTTCCCCGCCATCTCAAGCACACTCTTGATCATGTAAGTCGTCGTCGTTTTTCCCTTTGTACCTGTAATGCCGATCGTGACCAGCTTGCGGTCCGGATGTCCGAACAACGCCGCCGACATGTAGGCAAGCGCACGTCTGGCTGATTCCACTTGAATGACCGTGATTTGATCCGGAATCTGCTGCACCTCATCGGCGCGCTCGACAACGATTGCCGACGCCCCCTTTTTCACCGCATCCGGGATGTATTTATGTCCGTCCGTCACAGCTCCCACCATGCAGACAAACACCGTTCCTTCTGTAATCTTCCGGGAATCATAGATGACATCCCGCACATCGACATCCATGCTTCCCGAGAGACACTCGTATTTGAATTCACTGCAAAGTTCACTTAACTTCATTTTATCTCCATTCCTGCGCCACAATCGCGCATCTTATGCACTGCTGCTTATCTGCGCCTCTTATCCGATGATGTGTGACGCGTCGATTTCCGACTCGAATACCGTGTGGGAAGGTCCCGTCATGAACAGATGATTCGTCTTCTCATCCCACTCGATGAAAAGCGGTCCGCCGATCTGCTCGACCGTCACTTTCCGGTCTGTCCGTCCGGTGAGGACGCCTGCCACAACCGCCGTCGCACAGCCTGTCCCGCATCCGATCGTCTCGCCGGTTCCTCTCTCCCACTCGCGGATCTTGATGTAATCCTTCCGCACAAATTCCACAAACGTCACGTTCGTCTTATTCGGGAAAATGGATGTCATATGTTCAATCGTCTTTCCATAGCCTTCCACGTCGAGATCTGCCACAGAATCCACATACATAGCGCAGTGCGGATTCCCCCAGGATACCGCCGTGATGTGGAATGTCCGGTCAAGCACCTGCACCGGCTGCTCCACAAACTCGGTCAGCTCCGTGACTACCGGAATCACTGCGGTGGACAATCTTGGCTCACCGATGTCCGCGCGGATGTTTGACACCAGCCCGTCGGTCACGGTGAGGGTCAGATGCTGCATTCCGCCAAGCGTCTCAATGACAAGATCGGTCTTATCCGTCAGCCTGTGATCGTATACATATTTTCCGACACTGCGCAGAGCGTTGCCGCACATTTCCCCCTCCGTGCCATCCGGGTTGAACATCCGCATGCGGAAGTCCCCCTTCTCGGACGGGCAGATCAGTACCATTCCGTCCGAACCGATTGCAAAATGGCGGTCACTGACAAACCGCGCCAGTTCCGGCAGATTCCTTAATTCCTGATGAATTGCATCTATATACACATAGTCATTGCCAAATGCCTGCATCTTTGTAAATCGCATCTTCTCACCAATCTCCTTTATCAGCCGTTCATTGCGCGATCCAGATCGGCAATGATATCCTCTACGTTCTCAATTCCCACTGACATGCGAAGGAAGCAGTCGGTGATACCGAGCTTCTCCTTGATGTCTGCCGGCGTGTCCTCATGTGTCTGTGTCGTCGGATATGTGATGAGAGTCTCCGTTCCGCCAAGACTCTCCGCGAACATAATCATGTCTACGCCCTTTAAGATCTTCTTCACTGTCTCAAAACTATCCACGGTGAAGGAAATCATACCGCCGAATCCCGTGGTCTGCTTTCTCGTCACCTCATAATCCTTGTGATCCGCAAAGCCGACATAGTAGACTTTTTTCACCTTCGGCTGTGTGCGGAGCCACTCGGCAACCTTCATCGCATTTTCATTGTGACGATCCATGCGGACTGCCAGCGTCTTGATTCCGCGCAGCACCAGCCAGCTGTCCAGCGGCGCGAGCTGACTTCCGTGGGACTTCATATGAATATGGATCTGATCGGCGATCTCCTCGTTGTCTTTTATTACCACAATGCCAGAGATGGTGTCGTTGTGTCCTCCCAGATATTTTGTGGAGCTGTGTGTGACAATATCCGCGCCAAGCGTGAGCGGCTTCTGGAAATACGGGGTCAGAAACGTGTTATCCACCACCGTGAGTGCATTCACGCTCTTTGCGATCTCAGAGACTGCGTGGATGTCCGCCACCTTCATCATCGGGTTCGTCGGTGTCTCAATGAAAAACATCTTCGTATTCGGCCGGATCGCCGCCTTCACCTCATCCAGATCCGACATGTCTACATAGGTATGCTCAATACCGTATTTTCCAAAAACATCCCCAATAATGCGGAAGGTTCCGCCGTAAATATCATCCGATAAAATGACGTGCTCGCCCGGATTCAACAGGGAAAAGACAGCCATGTTTGCCGCCTGTCCGCTGGAAAATGCGAATCCCTTGATTCCGCCCTCAAGAATTGCCATCGTGCGCTCCAATTCCTGTCTGGTCGGATTCTCGAGACGGCTGTATGCAAAGCCGGTCGACTCGCCAAGCTCCGGATGGCGGAATGTCGCCGCCTGGAAGATCGGCATGCTGACTGCTCCGGTGAGCGGTTCCGTTCCCAGTGCGCCGTGCACGGCCTTGGACTCAAAGTGCAGATTTTCCTTTGTATCAAAATCGGTATAATTACTGAAATTTTTCATGTTATTTCCCTCCATCTGTTTGGACATGCGTTTCCTCATATACATCTATTATACAAAACACTTTTTATAATATATAGTCTCAAAGTGCTTTTTATATTGCAAAAAGTGCTTTTTTATAATACAGTAATAGAAAAAGGAGGACGCACGCGATGCCAGAATACAAAAAGGTCGGATACTTAACCACCAGCTTTAAGATGTTTCATTTAAAAGATACTTCCCGCCGGGAGTTTCACTACCACTATCACGATTTTCACAAGATTCTGATTCTTCTCGGCGGTGACGTGACCTACTGTATTGAGGGGCGCACCTACCAGCTTGCCCCTGGCGATATTGTCCTGGTCAATGCCGGGGAAGTACACAAACCCGAGATCCACTCGAACCTTCCCTACGAGCGCATCATTTTATATGTCTCCCCGGATTTTCTTACGCAGTACGCCGGAGAAGACTGCGATCTCTCCTTCTGCTTTAAGCAGGCATACCGCGAGCAGGCACATATCCTCCGTCTGCAGGATTCCAAGGGCGGCAGGCTCGGCGCCTCCATCCGCGCGCTGGACGCCTCCTTAAACGACGACGACTATGCGGCGGCGCTGCACCACCGGCTTTTATTCCTGGAATTTATGATTCAGCTCAACCGCGCCGCCCTGCACCACCACATTGAATTCGTGGGAGACTCCGCTTCCAACGAGAAGATTCTCTCGATTCTTACCTATCTAAACGCTCATCTGACCGAAGATCTCTCGATTGATGATTTGGCTTCCCGCTTTTACTTAAGCCGCTCCTACCTGATGCACACGTTCAAGGAACAGACCGGCTACACCATCGGCGGCTATCTGCTCACTAAGCGGCTGTTTCTCGCCAAAGAGCTGATCGCCGCCGGCACGCCGATCACGGAAGTATGCTATTCCTGCGGCTTTCAGAATTACTCGACCTTCTCGAGAGCATACAAAAAAAGCTTTGGGGAATCCCCGAGGGATTACCGCCAAAGCCTTTAAGCTATGCCCACAGAGCGGGCTATGTTCACAGAGCGGGCTATGCTCACAGAGCGGGCTATGCTCGCTCTGACATCTCATTCATGAGTGTAGGTATCATCTGTTTCTTACGTGAGATAATGCCGTCCAACAGGATGCCATCCGCATCCTCCTGCTTCTTGAACGCATGCGCCAGAATTTTTCCGGCATCCTCCCCCGCAAATATAATCTTGGAAGATTCCTCCAAAATATCCGTCAGCATGACATATACCATATTTAAACGCTTCCCGCCGAGCACCTGCGGCAGGAACGGGCGGAGCTGTTCTCCGATCTGTTCTAATTCCTCTCCGCTCATGGCGCTGATCTGGGCAACACCGAAATCACAGTCTTCCGTGTGGAAAATCTTGAAATCCTGATAGAAAATCTCTTCGGTCGTCTTGTTCTTGAAATCACTTCCGGCGCGGAACATTTTCTTCGCATGATCCTCAATATCCACGTCCGCAATCTCTGCGAGCCGCTTTGCAACGCCCTTGTCAAACGGTGTGCAGGTCGGTGAGCGGAACATCAGCGTGTCGGAAATGATCGCTGAGAGCAGAAGTCCCGCGATCTCCTTCGGAATCTCCACACCCTGTTCCTGATACATCTGATAGATAATTGTCGAGGTACAGCCGAGCGGCTGATTTCGGAAATAAACCGGCGATACGGTCTCTAAGCTTCCCAGTCTGTGATGGTCGATGATCTCTAAGATCTCCGCCTCTCCGATTCCGTCCACCGCCTGTGACTTCTCGTTGTGGTCGACAAGAATGATCTGTTTTTTCTGCATATTCATGAGGTTACGTCTGGAAATCATTCCGACGTAGTTGCCGTTTGAACCGAGCACCGGGAAATCTCTGTGGCGCACCCGCGACATGACATCCTTGACGTCGTCCACATAATCGTCAATGTCAAACGTGACGAGATCCCGTCTGGTCATGTACTGCTTGATCGGCATACTCTGATTGATCAGACGCGCCACAGAAAATGTGTCGAACGGCGTTGTGATAATCACGCAGTCCCGCTTCTCCGCAAGCTTTTTGACTTCTTCCGCCACCTCGAGACCGCCGCCGATGATGATGCAGCTCGCGTTCGACCGGATCGCCTGCATCTGCGCCTCCTCGCGGTCGCCTAAGATCACCAGATCGTCGTCCTCGATATAATCCGCCATATATTCCGGGTTGGAGGTTGCAATCACAACTTTTCCGCGCACAAAATGTGCATGCTCATTCCCGGCGTAGACCTCACCGTCGATCGTCTCCGCAATCGTCTTGTACTGTGTGCGCGCTTTTGAGAGCACGCAGTTGTCCAGCACATCCATGTAGGACGTCGCAATATCCTTGGTGACGATCACACCTTCCAGCTTGCCGAACTGATTGGTGACCGGAAGCGTTACAACTTCCAGCTTTTTCATCAGCTCCCATGCCCGCTTCAGCGAGATCTGATTGCTGACACCGGCAGTCTTGCGGATATTGATATCCTTGATCTGTGCACCGGCATAGGTCACAAGCGGCGGTTCCTCCACGCCAAAGCGCTCTAACACGTAGCGGGTCTCCTCATTCACCGCGCCCGCACGCTTTGCCACATAAGTCTTCTTGTCCCCGCTCTGGTTTTTCAGATATGCATAAGAAATCGCGGCGCATATCGAATCCGTATCCGGATTCTTATGCCCCACGACCCACACTTTCTTTGATTCTGTACTCATATGATCTTCTATTCCTTAAAGCTAAAAATTAAACACACCGAGAGAATACAGGATGAATCCGATCAGAACAACAAAATTCAGAATTGCAAACCAGGAAAGGCATTTGACATATCCCTTCACCGATCCGACTCCCTGCTCCATCTCGTCCATCTTCTCGATCTTGGAATCAAATTCGTTGAACAGATCCTGAATGTTGCGGTAGCACTTCACGTTCTCCGAATGTACCTTCTCGGAGAGATCTGTCTTGATGGATTCCAGCTGTGCTGTCGCATTCTCAAGCAGCGCCTTGACCTCGGCGATCTGTCCCTCGGAAAGCTTCTTGTTCGCGATTGCCTGCTCCTCCAAAAACTGCTTGTTTGTCGCAAGCTGCTCCTCGGAAAGCTTTTTATTTGCAGCAATCTGATCCTCATTCAGCTTGCGGTTCGATGCAAGCTGCTCCTCGCTCGCACGCTTTACCTCCGCAACCTGCCCCGAGATGCTTGTCTCAATCTCGGTCATCTTCGCTGTCACACGGTCTGCCAGATCATCGACCTTCTTCGTGAACTCTGTCACGATCTTGTCAGCTTCCTCCTGGCGCTCCACCAGAATGTGCTGCCACTCCTCGGCCTTGCCTTCCCGCTCGTTGACAATCGACTGCAGTTCCTGTACCTTATTCTCCTTCGCTGCAAGCAGATCCTGCAGCTGTTTCGCTTTCTCACGAAACTCGTCGATCTGACTTAATAAGAAATCTTCCTTTTCCACTTCTGTCTGTATCCTTTCCCGTTCCTGCGTGCTCTCCCCGGTCTCTAAAACCCTGGTCTCCCGAACCTTATTATTGCTCTCGCGCTTCGGGTGTGTCTTATATCCCTCCGCCCGTTCCGGCTCTCCTGCAGGTCTTCCTTGTCTGGGGTGAATCTGCGCCAGTAAAAGCTGAAACAGGTTTGCCATAAACGCTTCCTCCCTTTGTGTCTTCCGAACAAAAAACACCTATGGGTATTCTATCATTATCATTTTTCTTTGTAAAGCAGGAAAAAGCAACCGCCTCCCGCTCACTCTTTCCGGCGGAAAAGCAGTGGTGTCTCCGCCGCCAGCATTGCCAGCCATCCGATCAGGTAGGCAACCGGCAGTGCCACAATTCCAAGCTTCATGGAAAATACCAGCGGAGCGGCTGCCGCCACCCGCACTCCCATGTTGATAAAACTGCTGATGAGCGTCACCTTGAGGTCGCCCATTCCGCGAAAATATCCCTGAATCCCGTTTGTGGCCGCCGGCAGAAAATACATCGCCGCAATCGCATGCAGATAGATCACTCCCAGGGAGATCACCTCCTCATCCGTCACAAACAGCTTCATCAGCGAACGCGCAAACACAAAGCAGACCACACAGATAAAGAGCGCATAGATCATCTCGATCCACAGCCCGCAGCGGAATCCCTCCCGGATCCGCTCCTTTTTGCCGGCACCTTTGTTCTGTGCCAGCAGCGCGGTCATCGCATGGGCGATATTCTGCTCCGGGGTGTAGGCAAAATCATCAATGCGGTTTACGACTGCAAACGCCGCCATGACAGAGATTCCCATCGTATTGACGATCGCCTGGATTCCGATCTTGCCGAGCTGTACCGTCGCCTGCTGCATGGCGCTCACCCAGCCAAACTGCACCGTCTTATAAAATAACCTCCGGTCAAACACGCGCCACTTGCGCCCCAGGCAGAGAATCTTTACCTTTTTCTTAATATATAGCCCGCACAGCAGACAGCAGAGTGCCTCGCTTAGCACCGTCGAAAAGGCACATCCGTTGCTGCCCCAGCCTAGCACCACCACGAAAAACAGATCTCCCGCCACATTGAGTGCAGCGCTGATCATCAGAAAATAAAGCGGCGATCTGCTGTCGCCGAGTGCCCGCAATGTGCTCGCATAAAAGTTGTAAATAAACGTAAAGATCAGTCCGCAGAAAATAATGCGGAGGTACCCCGTAGCAATCGGAAGCACTTCCTCCTGCGTCCTTATCAGCCGAAGCAGCCACGGCGTCAAAAAAACGCAGACGGCTGAAAGCAGGACGGAAAACATCAGCCCGCCGATCATGGTCGAACTGATCTGCCGCTCCAGGACATCATAATCCTTTGCGCCGTAGTGCATTCCCATCAGAACGCCTGCTCCCATGCACATCCCGCTGATAAACAGAATTGCAAGCGTCATCAGCGGACTACTCGTACCGACCGCGGCAAGCGCCGTCTCCCCCACAAATTTTCCGACAATCATACTGTCGACCGCATTGTAGAGAAGCTGAAACAGATTTCCGAGAACAAGTGGAATTGTAAAACCTACCAGAAGAGGCGGTATCGCTCCTTCCGTCATATCCTTTGTCATTGCAGATGCCTTTCTATCTTTTGTTGTTCTGCTTCAGAATGTGTATGATCCTTCCCTCATAATACACCGCAATCGCTGCAATCAATACCACGATAATCAGGCTGTATCCCTGTTTTAATTCTTTCCCGAGCGCATCACAGACGCTGGTAAATAAAAGTCCCTCCACAAAGACAAGCTTGACCATCCGAACCATCCGGAGCGTATACTGTCTGATCTTACCGCTGCATACCTCCCTTGTCAATCCGTTCACACGTTCCGGGTAGACGGCAAGGAGGGTCAGACCCACATATACCAGAATCATAAACACAAGATTCATCATCAGGTTCACCTGATTGACGTGGAACGCGATCCCGTAATAGATCTGTAACCCGAGATAGGCGATCGCCGATACGATACCGACTGCCTCAATGAGCATCACCTGCCATGTCATCTCGTTCTTTTTCATATGTCTCACACCTCCTTTTCCCTCTCTTTTTCTTACAGCAAAAGTTCCTGCGCCCAGCACTGTGTCAGCCGCTCTAAATTCCATGCGGCATTGGCAGGACTCGTAGACGGCAGCTTCTTTACTTCCGGCATCTCCGCGGTCAGACAATATTTAGAAAACAGGCGGTACGCCGTATCCCCGTTGGCACAGATGCGCCGGATGTCCGCCGTCTTTAAGATCACTTCCATGTCATTCGCCGTCACATTGCGGATCGAACTGTCCGATGATCCTGCAATGTCACAGGAGGCAATGACATCCCACAGCGCAATATGGTGCTCTAACAAAAACGCCTTTTTCTGCGGAATCGTCTCCGGCAGCGTATCCTCAAAGACCGCTGCCAGCACTTTCCAGAAACGGTTCTGCGGATGACCGTAATAAAACTGCTGTTCTCTCGACTTTACAGACGGAAAGGATCCCAGAATCAGAATCCGGGATGCATCGTCATAAACAGGTCCAAACGTATGTGTCACATGCGTATATTCCATTCTCTTACACCAAAACGGCATCAGTGCAGACCGCACTGATGCCCTCTTCCCTCTCTATTACTGATAATCTGCCACATTGGAACTGTCCACCTTCTCGAACGGTACCCAGACGTAAAGTCCGTCGTCCGACAGGCCTTCCATTCCCTGCGTCGTTCCTCCGGAACCGAGTGCGATTGCCGCCTTGACAGCCGCCTCACCCTGTCCGCTTCCCGACTGGTATACGGTAAATGCCATATCCCCCGCCTGGATTGCCGCACAGCCATCTGCTGTCGCGTCAATTCCAAGAACCGGTACTCCCGATATGCCATTCTTCTTGCAGGAATCGATGACTCCAAGCGCCATGGTATCATTGTTGCATACCACCGCATCAAACTGCTTGCCTGTCTGCAGGAACAGATCGAAATAATCTTCTGCAATTCCCTGCTCCCAGTCTGCGTTATCCTCAAACACGACGTTGATCTTCTTGCCGGATGCCTTAAGCGTATTTTTGAACTCCTCGGATCTTCCCTTGGTTGCGGAATGATTCTTCGGTCCCTTTAAGAGTACCACATTGATCTCGTCCTTGTCACTCATCTGATCCAGAATATATTCTGCCTGGTATTGTCCGGCAACTCCCTCATCCGATCCTACATAAATGTATTTGTCCGGTTCCAGCACCGATGCATCCGGACAGCTGTTGTAAAATACAATCGGAATATCTCCCGCCAGCGCTTCCAGTTCCAGCGCAGTGTCCGCATCGACCGGTCCACACATGATCGCATCATAATCTTCCGCAACCGCCTGTTTAATCTGCGCTACCTGGTTCTCGATGGAGTTCTCCGCATCGTACACCACGATCTCTGCTCCACTCGCCTCCGCTGTCTTCTTTGCCGCATCGATCAATGTATTACGGAACGCATCTGCCTGTGACAGTGATACATAGATCTTCACTCCCTTGCCATTCACCGCGGTATCACCTCCTGTGCTGCCCGCCTGGCAGCCTCCGAGGCACGTCACTCCCAGCGCAGCCACGAGTGCTGCACTCATCAATCTCTTCATATCTGATACCCCCTTAAATGCGAAACAGCTTAACCTGATCTGCCAGCTGTATGGATGACTCTGTCAGGTTTCTGGATTCTTTTGCCACGTTCTCACTGTTCTCTGCAATTCCCTTTGCCTGCGTCAGCATGGACTCTGATGTTGCAAGAATCTCATCTGAGCTTGCCGCCTGCTCCTCCGAAATTGCAGCAACGTTGGTCGCCACTTCATCTACCTGGTTGATCTTGTCCACCATCTGGTCGATCAACGCGCTTGTCTGCTGAATATTATCATAAATCTTGTCAAAGGTATCGATTGCCGTATGAATCAATCCACTGCTCTCATTGATATTGTCGGCGCTGTCGCCTGCCTGACGCACTGCATCCGCCACAAGTTCATTGACCTCATGGATGAGCTTTGAAATATGCTCTACCGATGCGGTACTGTTGCTTGCAAGCGTTCCGATCTCAGAAGCGACGACTGCGAATCCTCTTCCTGCCTCGCCCGCTCTCGCTGCCTCAATGGAAGCGTTTAAGGACAGGAGGTTGGTCTCCTCCGCAATATTTCCGATCAGCTGTACAATCTCAACAATCTCACCGGATGCCGTACCCACTTTATTTACCGCCGCTTCCAGATTCTGGATAGAGGTGCGGATATTCTCAAGCGCCTCGCCAACATGCTCCATATCCTCGCGTCCCTTCTGGGATACCTCAACGGTCTCGCGCATCTTGTTGCCGACATTCACGCTGTCGTCCTTCGTGTCTGCAACCACACCGGCAAGCTTGGTCGCGTTGTCTGCAATCTCATTGACGGAAACGGACAGCTGATCCACCGTCATATTCAGCTCACTCATGGACTGGGACTGGACATTTGCCGCCGACTGCATCTCTCTGGACACACTGTCACTCGCATCCGCCTGCGTTCCCAGTTTTCCGGAAATGTCTCCCATGGACGCAATCATCTGCTTCATGGATGCGATAAAGCGCTCCACGCTGCGGCTCATAAGCGCAATCTCATCATTGCCGCTGCTCTTGACCGATACGGTAAAGTCGCCGTCCGTCAGCGCCTTGATGACGTTCGTCAGCTTCCGGACAGGTGCGATCACAACGTGCGTTGTGCGCTCAATCACTACACACAGAATCAGAATGGAGATCACACTGATCAGAATCATCAGATTCCTGAGGTTCGCAAGGTCTGCCAGTACAATGCTGGTCGGAATATAGGAAACCAGAATCCAGTTAGTTCCGGATACCTCCTTGAACACGGTCATATTGCCGTCCAATGTGGAAAAGCTGTAATCACGATCCGCAATCTTCGCCGCTACACTCTGCTCGAATGCACTGCTGCCGTCGCTGCCGAGCGTCGTGGAAATCTTCGCAGAATCACGGCTTGCCAGAATCGTTGCCGTATCCTTGTCCACGAGGATAGCCTCCGCATTCTTCATCTTGATAAACGCGTTTACAATGACGGAAATGCGGTCGAGCGTCATATCCGCAGAGATGACTTTCATCTTGCCGCTGCCGTCATTTAAAATACCGGATGCACTGATGACACTGACGCCTTCTGAATTAACATAGGAAGATCCGATCGCCATATTGACTCTGGTCAGTCCCTCCTGATACCAGACACTGTTGACCGGGTCCGACTCACTCATCGCCGAATCCGACGCTTTCCAGAGCTTTCCGGTCTCATCCGCGATGTAAAGTCCCTCCGGATAATTTGAGTTATAATTATAGTAGGAATCCAGCATGGTCTGTAATTCCTTGTCGTCCGGCTTCGTGTTCTCTATCGTTGTCTTCACTATCTGGAACGCCCCGATATTCTGTTCCAGCCAGCTCTCAATCTGCGACGCCTGATTCTCCACCGATGACTCCAGCAGATTCTCGGAATAGCTCTCAATCAGCCCTGCCGACGTGCGGTAGGCGATCAGTACGAGCACCAGAATGCTGACAATGACAACCGGAACGATCACACCTAAAAGCTTAACCTTAATCGATACGATTCCTTTTTCCTTTTGCATGTGCCTCAACTCCTTTTCTCTTGTGATACCCCAGATTCTATGATAATTGCATAATAATCTTGCCAATATTTTCTCATTTTTGCATATTACTGTCAACATCTATCGACGGATTCCCGCCCTGAAGTTGCACGTTTCTGCCATTCCCAAATGCGCTGCCGATCCAAATTGTATACACGTATTATTTTTCAAATACCTGTATCTTTTCTTGAAAATGAACTGCCCTGTGCTATAATTATTTAGGTTAATGTCTACGCTTTTGCGTACACAAGAGAGGAGAACCCCAGATGGACAATTTAATCATTCCAAAAGATTATCATTCAGAATTGAATTTGCATGATACACAGATTGCGATCAAGACGGTCAAGGACTTTTTTCAGGGACTGCTTGCACTGCGCCTGAATCTGTCCCGTGTATCCGCCCCTCTGTTTGTAGACCCGCTGTCCGGTCTCAACGACAACTTAAACGGTGTGGAGCGCCCGGTCACCTTCGACATCAAGGAGCAGAACGGCAGAACCGCGGAGGTTGTTCAGTCACTTGCCAAATGGAAGCGCTACGCGCTCAAAAAATACGGCTTTTCTTACGGGGAAGGTCTTTACACCGACATGAACGCCATCCGGCGCGATGAGATCACCGACAATATCCACTCCATCTTCGTGGATCAGTGGGATTGGGAGAAAGTCATCAAGCAGGAGGAGCGCACGCTCGACACCTTAAAGGAAACGGTGAACACCGTATACAAATGCCTGCGTAAGACCGAAAAATACATGGCGATCCAGTACGATTACATCGAGGAGATCCTGCCGCACGACATCTTTTTCGTCACGACGGAAGAGCTTGCGGAGATGTTCCCGGACAACACGCCGAAGGAGCGCGAATACTATATCACCAAGACCAAAGGCGCCGTGTGCATCTTAAAGATCGGCGATACGCTGGAAAACGGCGAGCCGCACGACGGACGCGCGCCGGATTACGACGACTGGGCGTTAAACGCGGACATTCTCGTATACTATCCGGTACTTGACATTGCCCTTGAGCTTTCTTCCATGGGAATCCGCGTGGACAAAAAAGCCCTGCTGTCCCAGCTTAAAAAGGCAGGCTGTGAAGACCGCGCGAAGCTTCCGTTCCAGAAGGCGATCATCGACGGCGAGCTTCCTTACACCATCGGCGGCGGTATCGGTCAGTCCCGTATCTGTATGTTTTTCCTGCGCAAGGCGCACATCGGCGAGGTGCAGTCCTCCCTGTGGCCGGATGAGATGATGCAGGCATGCGAAAAGAGCGGAATCCAGCTGCTGTAAGCCTCGATTAAAAAAGGAATTGCCGCGATAAGCATAGATCTCTTGGGAGTGATAAGTAATATTACGGGAAATAGATACTTAAAAGTTCCAGATAAACATGCGGCGGCAAATTCTGACCGCAAAATCCGGTATTTCTAACCATGCCG
>OGGC01001619.1_pt1 | contig 14397 bp, 10 predicted proteins | sample 1571181 | NCBI WGS metagenome assembly OGGC01 (sample SAMEA2581930, study PRJEB24529) | metagenome | biome: Human gut stool | place: China | collected 2011 | reverse complement strand
GCGATATCCAAGGCTGGCAGGCGCACAAGACCGCCAAGCGTTACCCGAAGTACGGTGTTCAGAAAGGCTGGGAGCGCGTAACCAGCCCCGAAACCGGGGCTGAAGATTTCTCCGAAATAACAGATGCGGAAGCCCAGCAACTGGGCTTTCCCTTCTGATGGACAGCGGTTACACGTCTGGTTACAGGTTCGGTTACACCTCAGTTACGGCGGAAAAGCCGCATGACTGCTGTGTTTTCCGCTTTCTGTAACTATGTAACCTTAAAAAGGTAAGAAAAAGTATAAAGCCCATCGGATGCCCTGTGTGCAGAAAAAGTGAGTTTTCCTGCACGGTTACAGGCGTTTGGTTACAAGGAATTGGAGGTCTGCCTATGAAGGATGTCCCGATTTGGGAAAAGAGCAATCTGACGCTGGAAGAAGCTGCGGCTTACTCTGGCATTGGCATCAACAAACTGCGTGAAATTACGAATGAAGATAAATGCAAATTCGTCCTTTGGGTGGGAAACAAGCGTCTGATCAAACGTCGCCTGTTCGATTGCTTTGTCGAGCAAGCATATTCTATTTGAGAGGTTGCCAAAGGCTACAAATGTGAAACCGTCCTTTTCTCATTCGCTGCGGGTGGAAATCGCATGGTTGATGTGTTATACTGACACTGACCTTATAGATGCGCTTTTCACAGAAAGGAGTTTCTAAATGTCTGAAAAGCGCAAAGATAGCAAGGGTCGTGTTTTGAAGGATGGCGAAAGCCAAAGAGCAAACGGCACCTACGACTATCGTTATACCGATATCCACAAGAAACGGCGTTGTATTTACGCTAAATCCCTGACAGAGCTGCGGAAAAAAGAGGAAGAACTGTGGCGCGATCTGGCAGACGGCATCGACTACGCCGCCGGAGAGATGACGGTAGCTGATCTGGTTGACCGCTATATGAACCTGAAACGTGGGTTGAAACCCAATTCACTTCGGTCGTACAACACAGCGGTCAAGCGGATTCATGCTGACCCTTTCGGGCAAAAAGCCATCAAAACGGTAAAATTGTCCGATGCGAAAGGCTGGTTCGTGTTTCTGCATGACAGCGGTTTCAAGCAAAACACCATAGGAATCCTGCAAAGCGTTGTCAGACCGGCGTTTGAGATGGCGGTGGAGGATGACATCATCCGCAAGAATCCATTCAAGTTCAAGCTGTCGGATGTTGTGCCGAAGGACGCTTATGTGCGTGATGCACTGACCAGAGAGCAGCAGGAGAAATATCTGCAATTCGTTCAGGACTATGGCGGCAACTATTATGATGATATCGTCATTCTTATGGGAACCGGCTTGCGTGTGAGTGAGTTGTATGGCCTGACACGAGCAGATATCGACTTTGAACGGCACTGTATCCATGTCCGGCGGCAGCTTTGCCGGACGGCTGAAAAGCCCTACTTTGTCACACCGCCGAAAACAAAAAGCGGTATCCGCAATGTTCCCATGACAGATACCGTTTGTGCAGCGTTGCGGCGTGTAGTAAAAGCCAGAGCGTCCACGAAAGTGGAAGCGCTGGTGGATGGTTGCAGCGGATTCCTCTTTTTGGACAAGTCCGGAATGCCGAAGGTGGCAATGCACTTGGAAAACTATATGCGTGGCGTGCAGGGAAAGTTTGAGAAGGCATACGGCAAACCTGTTCCGCGCATTACACCTCATGTGCTGCGACACACCTTCTGCACCAATGTTCAGCAGGCCGGGCTGGATGTAAAAAGCCTGCAATACCTGATGGGGCACTCCAATGCCAGTGTGACGCTGGATGTCTACACGCACAGCAGCTTTGAATCGGTTGAAAGAGCCTTTGAACAGATCGCCGGCAACCTGTGATTTCCGACGTGTGAAGCGGGATAGCTTACGCCAAAACTTACGCCAATCACCCGGTAAGTGGCGTAGATTTGCGTAGAAAAGCGTGAATCGTGCAAAAACGGAGAATCTGGAAAAATCGGCTTGTGGCCTTGATAATTCTACAAAAGTCTACGTTTCCCGATATTCGTGATTCGGCTCCAAAAGTGTGGTTTGGAAGGGCGGCATGTACTAAGCAGCAGACGTGCTTACTCAATAAGTACCTTATGGAGACGGGATCTCTTCGGAGACCCCGTCTCTTTTTGTATAGAAACCACAGATGCAGCCCACTCTAGCAAAAAGGGGTGAGCAGATGTCCGGTAAACGGGTATTGGCGTTGTATGCAGCTGTTCTGCTGGGGTTTGCGGTAGTTTTGTGCCGCCTGTATTTTCTGGCAGAGAACCATACCTATGCTGCCCGGGCCGAAGCGCAGAGCACGGTCCGGCTCTCGCTGCCTGCCCGGCGGGGCAGCTTTTACGATCACAGCGGCCTGCTTCTCACCGGGCTGGAAACGCGGTATCTTGCCCTCTGCTTCCCGGGCGAAAACAACTACACACGCCTGTATGCATTTACGGACAGTGCCGGACAGGCACTTTTGTACCGGAACCGCAACCGCTCCGCACCGTTTCTGCTGGAAGTGGACCGCGACCTTTCCGGGCGCGGCATACGCTGCTTTGCAACGGCACGGCGCTGCGCAGAAGTTCCGCTGTGCCAGCATCTGATCGGCTATCTGGATGCAGAAGGCTGCGGCACTGCCGGGCTGGAAAAGGCGCTGGACAGCCAACTGGCCGGGACAAAGGAGCATGACACGCTGGTGTGCGCGGTCACAGCACAAGGACGGCTGCGGGCCGGGGAAACACCGCAGCTCACCCGGCAGGACAGCAGTGCGGTGGGCGTGCAGCTGACGATCTCCCGCCCGGTGCAGCGTGCCGCCGAAGCGGTGGCCGCAGACACCATGACCAGCGGCTGCATTCTGGTTCTGGACACGGCCACTGCTGCGGTTCGCGCCAGCGTCAGCGTACCGGGCTATGACCCGGATGACCTTGCCGCAAGTCTGGATGCACCGGACAGTCCGTTCCTGAACCGCGCACTGGAAAGCTATGCTGTGGGTTCAGTGTTCAAGCCGGTGCTGGCTGCGGCAGCGCTGGAGCAGGGCATCCTGCCGGAGTACGAATGCACCGGTGCGGTGGTGGTGGATGGACAGATCTTCCGCTGCGCAGGCGGTGTTCCGCACGGAACGGTGGACATGACTGCGGCTCTGGAAAAAAGCTGCAACGGCTATTTTATCCGGCTGGGGCAGCAGCTGGGGGCAGAGACGCTTTTGCAGATGTCTCGGCAGCTTGGTTTCGGGCAAGAGGTGCCGGTGGCAGGTGCGCTGCACGCCGATGCCGGAAAGCTGCCGTCTGCCGGGGAGCTTGCCCAGAGCGGCCAGCTGGCAAATTTCAGCTTTGGGCAGGGCGGTCTGCTGGCATCACCGGTACAGATCGCCGCCATGATGAACACCATTGCTTCCGGCAGGGTGTACCGCACGCCTTTCTTTGTGTGTGGCTCGGTGGATGAAACTGACGGTACGCCGCTGGAAACGCTTGCACATCCGCAGTCAAGGCGGGTGATGAGTGCGGAAAATGCAGCGCTCCTGCGTAAAATGCTGCAGCAGGTGGTGGAAGAGGGCACCGCACAGGATGCTGCCTGGCTGGAAGAAGGGGCCGGTGGCAAGACCGGTACCGCTCAGACCGGGCAGTTCACACCGGATGGCACGGAACGCAAAAACTTGTGGTTCGCAGGGTTTTACCCGGCGCAGCAGCCGCGCTACACCATTGTGGTGCTGCAGGACGGGCAGGTGAGCACGGAACATTCCAGCGCCGCCATCTTTGCCCGGCTGTGCGCAATGCTGGACCTTCTGGCATAAAAACGCACGGTTTCTGCTTGCTTTTTTGCGCTTGTTATGCTACTATATATTTGTATTTCTGCGTAGTTTTTATTGAATTAAAATAAAGGAGCGTTTCAATCCATGTCTGTTATCGAAATTGTTGGCGGTGTGATCCTGCTGATCGCTTCGCTCGTCATCGTTTTCCTCACTCTCATGCAGCACACCCATGGTCAGGGCCTTTCCGGTGCCATCAACGGCAGTATGGGCGGCGCAAACAATGCCCGTTTGACCCCGGCTGATCAGATGCTGGCCAAGACCACCCGCATTGCAGGCATTGTTTTCTTTGTGGTTGCCATTCTGGCTTGTCTGTTTGCAGGCCGTCTGGCAGGTTGACAAGGTTCGTGCAGCCCCGTGTAAAGGACGGGGCTGTTTTTCTGTGTTATGATAGGATGTCGGCGGCAGTCTGACCGCTGGGCAGGGTGGGGCAGCTGGCCCACGATTGGCAGCGCTGCGGCACGTTGGAGGCTGCGGCCATGGAAGAGCAAGGAGAAAAAATATTATGGCAATGCGCGATAAAATTGAGCACGCGATCCAGAATCAGCCGTGCACCGTCAAAGACCTCAAATCCAAATTCGGCGGGGACCGCGGCTCGGACCGTAAGGTGATGGAGGCTGTGGATCAGCTGGTGCACGAGGCGGTCATCTGCCAGCGTCAGGGCGTGTTCTTTACGGTGCGCTCCGGCCGTGCAGACAAGGCTCTGCTGTGCAAGGTGGTAAAACTGGGCAAGAATTTTGCCTTTGTCATGCTGGAGGACGGCACCAGCGATATCTTTATCCCGGGCCGTTTTACCCGCGGTGCCATGCCCGGCGACATGGTGCTTGTGGAAAAGTTTGAGCACCCCCGTGTGGAGGGCAGCGATGAAGGCGAGATCCTGGCCATTCTGGAAGAAAAGAACGATCTGGTGGGCACTGCCCGCCGCATTGAGGGCCGCCTGAAGTTCGTGCCGGACGACTGCCCGGCCATCTCCATGCAGTTGATGCGTGACTGCGAGGGCGGTGCAAAGGACGGCGACAAGGTGGCCGTGGAGATCCTGCAGCGCGGCAATCGGCAGGAAGATCACCGCGTGGGCGTTGCCATGCGGTTTGGCAGCTCGGACGAAGCAAAGCGCTGCGCAAAGGCCCTGCTCTATGCGCAGGATATCCGCAGCCGCTTCCCGGATAAGGTTCGTGAGGAAGCCAAGAAGCTGGAGAACGCTGAGGTCTCTGAAAAGGACACCGAGGGCCGCATGGATCTGCGCGCCCTGCCCATCTTCACCATTGACAGTGCTGAGACCAAGGACATCGATGATGCCATCAGCCTGACCAAGACCCCGGAGGGCGGCTTTGAGCTGGGTGTCCACATTGCAGATGTTTCCAACTATGTCAAGCCCGGCAGCGAGCTGGACAACGAAGCGTTTAACCGCGCAACCAGCGTCTACTATGCCGATCAGGTGGTGCCCATGCTGCCCAAGCAGCTTTCCAACGGCATCTGCAGCCTGAATGAGGGCGTGCTGCGTCTGGCCTTCTCCTGCCTGATGCATCTGGATAAGGATGGCAACCTGATCGATTACCGCTTTGTCAAGTCGGTCATCCGCAGCCGCGTCAAGGGTGTTTACTCCGAGATCAACGCCTTGCTGGTCGGCAGTGCTGACGACGAGCTGAAGGGCAAGTACCATGAAGTGCTCAGCCAGCTGCCCGCCATGAAGGAGCTGTACGGCCACCGTGCCCGCCTGCGCAAGGAGCGCGGCTGCATGGATATCGAGAGCGGCGAGGTGAAGCTGATCCTCGACGAGGACGGCCACTGCATCGATGTGAAAAAGCGCACCTCCGGCGAGAGCGAAGCTATGATCGAAGAGTTCATGCTGCTGGCCAACCAGTGCGCTGCCCACTTTGCCCGCGTGAAGCAGATCCCCTTCGTGTACCGTGTGCACGAGGAACCCAATGCTGAAAAGCTGGAGCGTCTGCACACTCTGCTGCAGGCCTGCGGCATCAACGATCACTTTGCCAAGGATGTGCCCACCCCCAAGGAGCTGAGCGCAATTCTGGAAGGTGTGCGCGGCGGCCCGTATGAGCAGATCATCAATACCGGTATGCTGCGCTGCATGTCCAAGGCTGTGTATGAGGAAAAGCCCAAGGGCCACTATGGTCTGGTGCTGAAGGACTACGCTCACTTCACCAGCCCCATCCGCCGCTATCCGGATTTGGCCATCCATCGCATCATGACCGCCCAGCTCAAGGGCATGGATAAGGATACCATGGTGCTGCGCTACAGCGACTTTGCCGAGAAGGCAAGCAAGCAGTCCAGTGAGCGCGAGATCATTGCAATGCAGATCGAGCGCAAGGCTGAGGACTGCTACAAGGCCGAGTATGCCCGCCGCCATCTGGGCGAGTGCTACGAGGGCCGCATTTCCGGCGTGACCCAGCGCGGCCTGTTCATCGAGTTGGAGAACGGCGTGGAGGGCTTTGTGCCGGCTTCCAGCCTGACCCCCTCCGGTACCATGCTCACCGAGGGCATCCGCCTGTCCGACCCCGTCTCCGGCAAGAACTGGAGTCTGGGCGACACCATGATGATCACCATTGTGCGTGCGGATGTGAACCTGGGCAAGATCGACTTTGAGGTTGCTCCGGCAAGCACAAAGTAAGCAAAAAAGATCAGAACACCTGTACTGCGTTTTCCTGCATAGGAAGAGACTGTACAGGTGTTTTTTGTCCGCGGACAAGAAGCGATGGAAAAGGGGAGAACGACATGCTGAAAAACAAAACACTGCGCAGAGATGCAGATGCCATCATCCGTGCCAGCCTGAACGCTGTTCTGCCGGACGAAGCGGTGCGCCGCGCGCTGAAAAATTTTCGGCCGCAGGGCGGCAGGGTGCTGCTGGTGGCTGCCGGTAAGGCAGCATGGCAGATGGCCCATGCGGCGGTGAAATTTCTTGGCCGGGTGGATGGCGGCGTGGTCGTGACCAAATACGGCCACGTGAAGGACACGATCCCCGGCGTGGATTGCTGTGAAGCCGGGCACCCCGTGCCGGATGAGAATGGCTTTGCCGCCACCCGGAAAGCGCTGGAACTGGTGCAGGGCTTAACGGCAGAGGATACGGTGCTGTTTCTGCTGTCCGGCGGAGGCAGTGCACTGTTTGAGAAGCCGCTGATTCCCGGCGCAGAGCTGCAGCAGATCACGGGCCAGCTGCTTGCCAGCGGTGCCGATATCGTGGAGATGAACACCATTCGCAAGCGCCTGTCCGGGGTCAAGGGCGGGCGATTTGCACAGAGCTGTGCGCCCGCGCAGGTGTTCAGCATCGTGCTCAGTGATATTCTGGGCGACCCGCTGGATATGATCGCCAGCGGCCCGGCGGTGCCGGATACCTCCACCTGTGCACAGGCCCTTGCCATTGCGGAAAAATATCACCTGCAGCTTTCGGCACAGGCCAAGGCTCTGCTGGCACAGGAGACTCCAAAGGTGCTGGACCGTGTTGCCACGCAGATCACCGGAAGCGTGCGGGAGCTGTGCAGCGCAGCAGCCAACGCCTGCCGGGAGCTGGGCTATGAGCCGGTGATCTTGACCGACAGGCTCTGCTGTGAAGCGCGGGAGGCTGGCAGCTTCCTTGGTTCCATAGCCCGCACCCACGCGGGGCAGGGCAAAAAGCTGGCCTTTCTTGCAGGCGGTGAGACGGTCGTCCACCTGACCGGAACAGGTCTGGGCGGGCGCAATCAGGAGCTGGCCCTTGCTGCAGCACCAATGATCGCCGGGCTGGATGCAGCGGTCTTTTCGGTGGGCAGCGATGGCACCGACGGCCCAACCGATGCTGCGGGCGGCTATGTGGACGGCAGCACGGCCGCGGCACTGGCGCAGAACCAGCTGAAGGTGTACGATGTGCTGCAGAACAACGATGCCTACCATGCCCTCAAGGCGGTGGATGGGCTCATCATCACCGGCGCGACCGGCACGAATGTCAACGATGTGGCCGTGGTGCTGATCGGAAATCAAGGATAGAACAAAGCCACCGGGAGTTCTCTGCAAAAGCGGAAAGCTCCCGGTGGCTTTTTGTGTGATACAGGGAATGGACTTTTTAGAAATTTTCCTCCGGTGCAGCAGACGGGGCGGTGATGTCCCGGTAAAAGACGGCCCACGCGGATTCCTCATAGGGGCGCAGGAAGAAGCCAATGCGTAGCGGAACCTTGAACAGCATGCAGGCAATTGCCAGCGGGAAATGCGGAAAGTACTCGGCAGAACAAGAAGGCTCCAAAGGCGGCGGAAGGCCGCTCTGTGCGCGAATCGACCGTTTTCAGACGTGAATCGACCATTTCGTGCATTGACACCCATTTTTCGGAAATGGTATAATTTCTCTGGGAAGATATAAGAAAAGTAGAGGGAACAGCTTATGAAACAGCGGAGGAAGAACATCCTTCTTGGGGCAGGGCTTGTTCTGGTAATGCTGCTCAGTATTGTGGCATACAGCCGCTATACCCAGCGCCAGATCCACCACGAGAGCACGCAAAATCTGCTTTCCACCTATGGGCAGGTAAGCAAGACCTTTACCATGTTTGTGCAGCGCAACTGGAACATCCTTGAGATCTGGTCTGATGATCTTGCGCAGCTGGCAGAGGAAACGAATACCGAGGTAAAGTGGCGCAGATATGTGAACGAAAAAGCCAACTGGCAGTACAGCGAGGTGGCCCTGTTCAACGCGGATGATCAGTTCTGGACGGTCAGCGGCAGACGGGGAGATGCCCCGCATATGCAGTCTGCGCTGGAAGAAGTATACACTATGGACGGCCCTATCGTGACCAGCTACATTTCCAGTAAGGGTGTGCGCAAGGTCATGTTTGCCCAGCAGATCGAGCCTGTCACGATGGATAGCGTTACCTATACCTCGCTGGCGATCTGCTACGATAACTCCGTACTGGAAAACATGCTGGGCGGCTTGGCTTATGAGGGACAGAGCGATTGCTACATTGTTCGCTCCAATGGCAATATCGTGCTTTCCACCGAGCCGAAGAGCGAGATCCCGGAGCAGATGACCAACCTGTTCGACTATCTGGAAGCAAACGTCAAGGCCGACCAGCCGTATTTTGACGAGATGCGCAAGAACCTGCCGCTGCAGTACAAAGGCAGTGTGAGCTATACCTTCAACCGCAAGCGCTACTATATGGTATACCAGCCGGTAGGTGTAAAAGACTGGGCCATCATCGGCATTGTGCCCACCAATGTGATGGACGCGGGAATGCGCCAGGTGCAAATGTTTACCATTGCACTGCTGGCAGTGCTGTCTCTGATGATCTTGGGCGGTATCGGAAAGATCTTCTATGATAAGGAAAAAACGCGAAAAGAAAAAGCGGAAGCGGAACGGATAGAGCTACAGCGCCGCAAGGAACTTACGGAACAGATGTTCCACGGGATGGCCCGCATCGTGGACCGGTTTGTGGTGTGTGATCTGGAAAATGACCGCTATGAATACCACGAGCGCAGGAGAAAGGAGCTGTACCCGACCGAGGGCAGCTATCTGGATCTGCTCAGCTGGCTGTCCCGGCAGTATGTGATCCTGACCGACGGCGAGAACACAAAGCTCGTGCAGATGCTTGCACCGGAAAACCTGCGTGCAAAGCTCAAAGAGGAAAAGGACAGCATCAAGTTCGAATATGCCACCCGTGACCGCAAAAACTTTTTGATGATGACGGTGGTGCCTGTCGGCTGGCAGAATGGCCGTCTGACCCAGATCATAATGATCTCGCAGGATATGAGCGGCCAGCACATTCTGCAGGAACTTGCCAACACGGACGGCCTGACCGGCCTGCTGAACAAGCGCTATTTTGATGCTGTGACCCGTGCACTGGTCCACCAGGAACAGGCGTTTGTGCTGTTCTATCTGGATCTGGATCGTTTCAAGTCAGTCAACGATACCTATGGACACGAGGTGGGCGACAAGCTGCTGCAGGCGGTGGCAAAGCGCCTGCAAAGCTGCATCCGCAATCAAGATTATGCGTTTCGCATGGGCGGCGATGAATTTGCCCTGCTGACCATTGGCGCAATGTCCCCGGAAGAGGCCCACCGCAAGGTCGAGCTTATCTGTAAGACTGTTGCAGCACCCTATCATGTTGCAGGCAGTCTTCTGACGATCGGCACCAGCTGCGGCTTTGCCCTTTACCCGGAAGAAGGCACGGATACAGACAAGATCACCCGTCTGGCTGACCAGCGGATGTATAAGCACAAGCAAAAGAACCACGCCCTGCAGGATCATGGATCATAGGGGTAAAAAATAAGGTGCTGTCCGCATAGACAGCACCTTATTTTTATGGTTTACATGTGCAGCAGGCTGCGCTGCTCGCTGGCGCGGAACTTGAGTGCCGCAGCAATGAATGCCTTGAACAGCGGGTGAGCACGGTTCGGACGGCTCTTGAACTCCGGGTGGAACTGTGCGCCCAAATGGAAGTCACGGCCGGGCAGCTCTACAGTCTCTACCAGACGACCGTCGGGGCTGGTGCCGGAAATAACAAGACCGGCGTCCTGCATCTCCTGACGGAACTCGTTGTTGAACTCGTAGCGGTGGCGGTGGCGCTCCCAGATCTCGGCCTCGCCGTAGCACTCGGCCATCTTGGTGCCGGGCATCACCTTGCAGGGGTATTTACCCAGACGCATGGTGCCGCCCTTGGGAATGTTGCCCTGCTGGTCGGCCATCAGGGCGATCACATTGTGCTTGCCATCCGGGGTGAACTCGCTGGAATTTGCATCCTTGTAGCCCAGAACGCCCCGGGCAAACTCCATCACCATGATCTGCATGCCAAGGCAGATACCAAAGTAGGGAACATGGTTCTCGCGGGCATACTGTGCAGCCTGGATCATGCCCTCAATGCCGCGGTCGCCGAAACCGCCGGGTACGATGATGCCGTCCACATCGGCAAAGGCTTCCTTGCAGGCGGCCTGATCGGTCAGGTCTTCACTTTCCACCCACTTGATCTCTACCTGACTGTCGTTCTCAAAGCCGGCGTGGTACAGGCTTTCCATCACGGAGAGGTAAGCGTCGTGCAGCTTGACGTATTTGCCCACCAGTGCAATGCTGCAGGTCTTGCTGCGGGTGGCAATGCGGCTGACCACCTGCTTCCACTCGGTCAGGTCGGCAGCGGGCACATCCAGCTTGAGCTTCTGCACCACTACCTCGTCCAGACCACCGGTGTGCAGCATCAGCGGGCACTGGTACAGGCTGGGCATGGTTAGGTTCTCGATCACGCACTCCGGCTTCACATTGCAGAAAGTGCTGATCTTGCGGCGGATGTCGCCGCCCACACTGCCGTCTGCGCGCAGGATGATGATGTCCGGGTTCACGCCCATGCCCTGCAGCTCTTTCACAGAGTGCTGTGCAGGCTTGGATTTGTACTCGTCCGAGCCGGAAATGTAAGGCACCAGCACCACATGGATGTAGCAGCAGTTGTCGCGGCCCTGCTCCAGACCCACCTGACGGATGGCCTCGAGAAAGGGCTGGCTTTCAATATCCCCGGTCGTGCCGCCGATCTCGGTAATGACCACGTCAGCCTCGGTGGAAGAGGCCAGATTGTAGATGTAGCTCTTGATCTCGTTGGTGATGTGGGGAATGATCTGCACGGTCTGGCCCAGATATGCACCCTGACGTTCCTTGTTCAGTACGTTCCAGTACACCTTGCCGGTGGTCAGGTTGGAGTATTTGTTCAGATTCTCGTCGATAAAGCGCTCGTAGTGGCCCAGATCCAGATCGGTCTCAGTGCCATCGTCGGTCACGAACACCTCACCGTGCTGCAGCGGGCTCATGGTGCCGGGATCCACATTCACATAGGGGTCCAGCTTCTGGCTGGCCACCTTCAGGCCGCGGCACTTGAGCAGACGGCCCAGCGATGCGGCTGTGATGCCCTTGCCAAGGCCGGAGACGACACCGCCGGTGACAAAGATGAATTTGGTTTGTTTCTCTGCCATAGAATTTCCTCCTCTATTTTTGTTTTTCTGAATTCTTTCCCTTATAAACCTTTGTGAATTCTTTCAGGTGAACGGTCTTGCTCTCAGCCTCTCCCAAAATGAGCCGGTGAAAGCAAGAATACTTTTCCCAATCCAATATTATACACCCATGTCCTCATAATTTTCAAGGACTTCCTGTGCAATTTCTGTGCGGTCACGACGGGTATCCATGGCCTGTTTTTCTATGTAGCGGTGTGCCTCGGCTTCGGTCATGTGCTCGTGCTCCACAAGGCAGCATTTTGCCCGGCTGACCAGCCGCACCTGTGCGATCTTTTCCTGTAAGCGGGCGTTCTCCTGCCGGGCACGCAGCAGGCGGTGGTTGCCCGCCGCCGCCATGTGCATGGCCTGCACAAAAAAGGCGGTGCTGAAGGGCTTTGACAGCAGCAATACCCCCTGCTCGCTCAAAGGCCCCAAAAGCTGCTCAGCCTGTGCGGCCTTGACCAGAAACACAACGCCGGCATCTGTTTTTTCCACAGCATTGATGCACACCTCATGCCCGAATTCATCGGGCAGGGGAGAGTTGACCACGATCAGCTCAAAATCCGATTCCGTCATGCGCCGCCGGGCTTCGGCCCCGCTGGGAATGATCACCGGGCGGCTGTAGCCCATTTCGGTCAGCCGTGCAGCGATATACTCGTTGGAGCTTGCACCGGCACTTACGATCAGTGCACGTCCCATTTCCTTCGCTCCTTTCTCCTACACACCCTCTTTTGCAGGGGTCAGATGGCGTTGAAGTAATGGGTACGCTCATACTCAACAGGGTCGGACGCGTGTTTCAGTGCTTCGCAGCGCTTCAGTTCTTCCGTAAAGTAGCGGCTGGCAAGCTGCTCGGGCAGCACTCTGCGCAAAAATTCGCTCTCCTCCGCAGCCTGCACGGCCTCTTCCAGACTGGCGGGCAGAGTCTCAAGACCGAGCCCCTCAGCCATGGAGGGGTCGAACAGATTCTTGTTCACGGGGGCAGAGAGCACCATGCGGTTCTCGATGCCGTCCAATCCGGCAGCCAGAACCAGACCAATGGCCAGATAGGGGTTGCAGGCAGGGTCCGGGCTGCGCAGCTCCATGCGGCAGTTGTCGCCCTTTACCTGGGGGATGCGCACCAGCTGGCTGCGGTTCTGGCGGCTCCAGCTCACATAGCGGGGGGCCTCGTCGCAGCCAAAGCGCTGGTAGCTGTTGGGCAGGGGATTGGTGAACACGGTCAGCTCCCGGCTGTGGGCCAGCACACCGGCCATAAAGCTGCCTGCAATGCTGTCCGGGGCAATGTCGCCCTCAAACAGGTTGCGGCCATCCATGTAAAGGGACAGGTTGATGTGCAGGCCGCTGCCTGCCTGATCCGGCAGGGGCTTGGGCAGGAAGCTTGCATGGATGCCGCTGCGGGTGGCAATGGCGCGCACGATCTGCTTGAACATCATCACGTTGTCGGCGGTCTTGAGGGGGCCTGCGTGGTGGCAGTCGATCTCGTTCTGGCCGTTGCCGCTTTCGTGATGGCTGTGCTGAGGGCTCATGCCCATCTGCTCCATGGTCAGGCAGATGTCTCGGCGGAGGTTCTCGCCTGCGTCCAGCGGGGCCACGTCAAAGTAGCCGCCAAAGTCGATGGGGATACGGGTGGGGCGGCCCCGGTCATCATTCTCGAACAGGTAGAACTCACACTCTGCGCCCACATTGCAGGTGATGCCCAGCTTTTTGAATTTTCGGTTCACGCTGCGCAGAAAGCCGCGGCAGTTGCCGCCAAAGGGCTGGCCGTCCGGTTTTTCCACATCACAGAAGAACTGCATCACCCGGCCCTCGGTAGGGCGCCAGGGGAGGATAGTCACGGTGGAAAGATCCGGCCGCAGCACAAGGTCGCTTTCCTCCACCTTCATAAAGCCGGCAATGGAGCTGCCGTCGAAGCAGACACCGTCTTCCAGAGCTTTGGGCAGATCGTTTGCCAGCACGGCAATGTTCTTCTGAGTGCCAAAGATATCGCAGAAGGCAAAGCGCACAAATTTGACGTTGTTGTCCTCCACAAAATCAAGGACGTCCTGTTGGGTCGAATAGCTCATAATGGTTTCCCTTTCAAATAAAACGCCTAAAGGCCTGCCCTCAGAATGGGAGCAGGTCTTTAGGCTGGTGTAAGAAATAGGAAAAGGAGAATGGCAATTTTAAATTCCGCAGCCTACGGATGCTATTCTGCTGTTACGCTGATGAAAGATCAGACGTAGTAGAGCATCTTGCTGTAGCTGGGCAGAGGCCAATAATCCTCACCGCAGATGGTCTCGGCGTCGTCCGCAGCGGCACGCAGAGCATCCATTGCAGGCAGCACGTTGTCGTGGAAAGCAACGGCCTTTTCTGCCTCGGTGGGCAATGCCTTGGAAGCATCCACTGCATCCTGCAGGGTATCGACAGCGTCGCTCATAGCATCGGCATCAGCAGAGAGCTTGGTCAGGGCCTTGGTCTCACTGCGCACGCTGATGCTCTCGCTGACGGCCAGCTTGGAAGCGGCGGTGTTGGCCACCTCGCTCATGTAGGCGTTGACGGCGGGCAGCAGCTGCTTGCGGGCCATTTCCAGCATGGTCAGGGCCTCGATGTTGATGACCTTGGCGTAGTGCTCCATCTCCACTTCGTAGCGGCTCTCCATCTCCACCTTGGTCAGCACGCCGAACTCTTCCATCA
>OGGC01001617.1_pt1 | contig 14423 bp, 14 predicted proteins | sample 1571181 | NCBI WGS metagenome assembly OGGC01 (sample SAMEA2581930, study PRJEB24529) | metagenome | biome: Human gut stool | place: China | collected 2011 | reverse complement strand
CTACACGACGCTCTTCCGATCTTGTTTTTCATTCCGGTATAAGCAGTTAGAAATTTCAACCAAGGTATTGGTAGTCCCGGACATCGCCGATAAAACCACGATCTGAGGTTCGCCGTTATCGATCAATCCGGCCACTGCACGAATTCTGTCTGCACTTCCGACGGAGGTCCCTCCGAATTTTAAAACTTTCATATTTGTCAATTTTATAAACTCCAGTGTTTTTCTTATTTCCGGCTGCAAAGGTGCTATATTCAAATTGATAAAACAATACTTTGTTAAGAATTAAACAACGTGATTAATTTTTGTAGAAGCTGGCTGCCACCCAATTCTTGTCTTCCCGGTAAGTCATGAAAGTCAGACCTGATTGTGCCGCTCTTTCCTGGATGAGGGGAAGGTCTTGCAGATAAAATCCGCTCATGATCAGGAGGCCTTGGGGGAGGAGTCGGGCGACGTAATGGGGCATGTCTTCGAGAAGGATATTGCGGTTGATATTAGCCAGGATCACATCGAAAGGTGCCTCTGCTTCCAGTAACCGGGCGTCTCCGATTTTGATGGTGATGTTGTTCAGACCGTTGGCCCGGATATTTTCCATCGCATTGTTGTAAGCCCATTCATCGATGTCGATGCCGGTGATTTCCCGGGCACCGGTTTTGGCAGCCAGGATAGACAGGATACCTGTTCCGCATCCCATGTCGAGCAGTTCTTTCCCGGCCAGGTCCAGTTTGAGCATTTCGCTGATCATCAGATAAGTCGTTTCGTGGTTGCCGGTTCCGAAAGCCATTTTCGGGTCGATGATAATGTTATAGGTATAGCCCGGTTCGTGTTCGTGGAAAGAGGCGCGGATAATGCAGTCTTTGCCGATGCGGATCGGTTTGAAGTAATTCTTTTCCCACTCTTCGTTCCAGTTTTTATCTTCAGCTTCGGTAAATACATAAGTAATTTCCGTATCCGGTATCGGGAAGTTTGCCAGTTCAGTTTTCAGTATCTCTTCATTGTAGAGTGATTGTTGAATATAAGCAGTCAGTCCGCCTTCCCGTTCGACAAAACTTTCAAATCCGGCCTCACCCAACACGGCAGCCAGTACATCATTCACCGTTTCGGTGCAAGGATGGGTATCAAAAGTGAACTCAAAGTACTTCATAAGTGTTTTTTTTATTTGCAAAAGTACGATTTAAAGAGATAGAAACAAAGTAAACATTGTTTTTATCGGGTTGAGATTTGTTAAGTTAAAGAACGGCAAAATAGGGAAATCCCTATTATTGTTTGGGGAAAATCTATCCGGTAGCGTGAATACCTTGCTTATCTTTGTAACGTGAATAAAAAGATAAAGTAACCAATAAACCACGGAAATATGAAAAAGATTGTTTTATTATCGCTGTTTGCCCTGTGCCTTCCACTGGCTGTGATGGCACAAAGCAATAATGACGACCTTTATTTCGTGCCTTCTAAGGAGAAAAAACAGGAAGCAGAAAAGACTCCTGTAAAGAAGGTGCCGGAAAAAAGGACAGTCACCACGAATATTTATACGGCTCCGGGTACTACGGTAGTGGTTCAGGACCGTAAAGGAAACAAACGCGATATGCGTGATGTGGATGAGTATAACCGCCGTTACGATGCTAAAGATAATGAGTTCGCAATGGAGGACGATACATTATATGTAAAAGAAAAAGCTGTCTCTGATCCGGATGGTGAATGGGTGAATGGTTTCAATGGCTCGCAGGATGACTACGAGTATGCAGAACGTATCATTCGTTTCCGTAATCCTCGTTTTGCGGTGAGCATCAGCAGTCCGCTTTACTGGGACATTGTTTATGGAGCTAACTCTTGGGATTGGAACGTTTATACAGATGGCTTCTATGCTTATGCGTTCCCAACGTTTACCAACCGCTTGTGGTGGGATTGGCGTTATAATTCTTATGGTCCCGGATGGGGCTGGGGATGGGGCTGGTCTTCACCTTATTACGCCTGGGGAGGCTATTATCCCGGTTATTGGGGTGGCTACTGGGGTGGTTACTGGGGCGGCTGGTATGGCGGCGGCTACTGGGGACATCACCATCATTATCATCCCGGATGGGGTGGTGGAGGCAGTTGGGCAGGAAGATACGATACTTATACCCGCCGTGGTTCGTCTGCTGTAAGAAGTAGCTATGGAAGTCCTTCAACTGTTCGTCGGTATGGTTCAGATGCGGTTCGTTCCAATAGCGGTTCTGCTGTTCGTTCGTCCGGAACCTCCTCTTATAGCAGAGGACAAAATTCTGCTAGACGTGTGATTGGTACACGTGTAGTGGGAGAACGTCCGGGATCTACTACCCGTACAGATGCTTCTTCTTCACGCCGAAGCACTTATACGCGTCCAAGTAGTACACGCAGTAGTTCTTCTTACGAGGGTACTCGCGGTGGTGCTACTACCGGTTCTCCTTCTTACTCTGAGGGAGGCAGAAGGGCAAGTACTAGAAGTAGTTCTACTTACACCCGTGGCAGTTCGGCAACTCCTTCACGCAGTTATTCTAATGAAGGTACCACCCGTCGTTCGTACAACAGTACTCCTTCTCGCAGTAGCTCGTCTACACGCAGTTATTCTTCACCATCCGGTAGCAGTTCACGTAGTTATTCTACTGGTGGCGGCGGTGGTTCTTCCCGTTCTTCCGGTGGAGGTGGCGGCTCTTCAAGAGGTAGAAGATAATAATGGAGATATTAACTTTAAAAGGTATTTGACGATGAAAAAAATAATAACTTTAGCAACTTTAGGGCTGCTGGTAGCAGCAGCCCCAATAAGTGCACAAACTGTGTACGATGCTGCCAAGATAACAGGAAAAGATCTGAATGGAACAGCCCGTTTTGTAGGAATGGGCGGTGCTATGGGGGCTTTGGGAGGTGATATCTCTACAATTGGAACTAACCCTGCGGGTATCGGTATTTATCGTAGCAATGATTTTATGACTTCTTTTGGTTTCTCTTCGTATGGGACCGAAAGTAAGTATTTGGGGAATAAATTAAGCTCGGATAAAATCCAAGGCTCTTTTGATAACCTGGGTTTTGTGTTTGCTACAAAAATAGGTAATGCAACTTCATTGCGTTATGTGAATTTTGGATTTAACTATCACAAGGCTAAGTCTTTTTATAAGAATATGAAGATGACAGGAGGACTTGGTAACAGTTCGCAGACCTATCAGATGGCCGAACAGGCAAGCGGTATATCAAAATGGGGAGATCATCCTTACGATGATCCGGAGATAGGATGGCTTTCCATATTGGGATATGACGGTTGGTTGATTAGTGATATTACAACTGATAAAATGAATGCAGCCGGCAAGCCTAATTCTCCGTATGTGGATAAAGATGGGAATCAAAGATATGACGTCAATGGTAAACCACTGTATACAACACCGGGCAATTATTATGGTATGTATGATGATGGTGTTGCCAACTTTAGCTCACAGGAACGTGGAGGAATCGATCAGTATGATTTTAATATTGCTTTCAATTTTAATGATCGGTTTTATCTGGGATTGACTATTGGAGCATATGCTGTTGATTATAGTAAGTACACTTATTATTCTGAAGCATATACAGGAGCACATGCACCACAGAATTACAACTTAAGAAGTTGGAATAAAGTAAGAGGTTCGGGCTTTGATGTAAAATTAGGTACGATTCTTCGTCCGTTCGAAGATTCTCCGTTCCGTATCGGTCTTGCTATCCATACTCCTACATTCTATAATCTGGATTATAAGACCAGTGCTTATTTGGAATCGGATGTGCTGAATGTTGAGACAGGGAAGATAGATCAGTGGTCTATAGATACGAGGGATAAGTTACCCGGAAATGGAGATATGGTACGTGAATTCCGGCTTCAGACTCCGTGGACTTACAATGTAAGTTTAGGATATACTGTGGGTACCAGTCTGGCATTAGGTGCTGAATATGAATATCAGGATTATTCAACGATGAAGTTCCGAGGACCGACCGGTTCAAGTTCAGAGTTTACGTTTGAAAATAGTACGAGACCTATGATGAAAGGTGTAAATACCCTCCGTCTTGGCCTTGAATATAAAGTGATTCCCCAGTTTGCTTTGCGTGCTGGTTATAATTACTCTTCGGCAATTTTCCATGGAGATGCTTTCAAAGATATGCCTTTTTATTCTATCCAGACAGATACTGATTGGGCAAATACGAAAGCTTTGAGCAATTATACTTTGGGTATTGGATATCGTGGATCTATGTTCTATGCAGATTTGGCTTATAAATTCTCTGCATATAAAGAAGATTTCTATCCGTTCGTAAATAAGTATGAGGAGAACAACGCAACTACGGTACTGACACCGGAAACAACCAAAGTAACAAATACCCGTAGCCAGGTATTGTTTACTTTAGGTCTGCGTTTCTAAACAGATTCCCAAGCAATTAAATTATAACTTTTGTGTGTATAGAAATCCCCGAAGGACGATGCAGTGTTCTTCGGGGATTCTTGTTTTATTAGTACTCTATCTTATCTTCTTTCTTCATCCACTCCTCAAAAGCCTTGATTGCTTCGTCGTGAAGTAATATCTCGGATGGCAACTTCCTGTCCTCAGGTTTCAGTTCCAATTCATCGTAGATAAACGAGTCGTCGAACCCGATGTTTTTGGCATCTGTCTTGTTATTGCCATAGTACATCTTGTCTAATCGTGCCCAATAGATAGCACCCAGGCACATGGGACATGGTTCGCAAGAGGTGTAAATCTCGTAACCGCTCAGGTTAAAAGTTCCCAGTTTTGAGGCGGCAGCACGGATAGCGCTTACTTCTGCATGAGCGGTGGGATCGCACGAAGCTGTTACGCGGTTAACACCTGTGGCTACTATTTCTCCATCTTTTGCGATAACGGCTCCGAAAGGGCCTCCTCCGTTTGCTACATTTTCTTTGGAAAGCTCAATCGCTTTCCGCATTAGTTCTTTTTTGGTCATGTGATATAAAAAAATCTATCGTTGATATTGTTATATGTTTTTTGCAAATATAAACAATTAGAACGATAGATTGTTCCTTCAAGTTAAGAAATCGGCCTATTCTTTACGGATTGACAGGTTACTTTCATCTGCCGGGATGCGGCGGCTGACCGCTGGGGGCTATTGTTACCAATACCAGCAGAGGCCGAAAGAATAAGGATAAAGTTCGGGTCCTTTCTTGTGTTCGAAGAGGCTGTAGGTAGAATAGCGCAAATAAACTCCGATATCGCCATAACCTGCCTGTGCCAAAAGGTTGATACCTATCGGATGAACATTCAGGTTATTGCTTAAATTTTCTTTATGTCCGTTTACTTTCGCCTTTGACTTAACCCCGTGGCGGATTTCTGCCTCAAGTCCAGCTGAGAAGAATAAAGGACCGTGTCCGTTACTGTGGCTAAATTTTTTTTGCCATTCCAATGTTACCGGAATACGGAAATAGAAATAGCGTAACCGGCTTTTGCTGTAAACTTCTTCATCTGGAATCCCTGGAACAATGTTTGTGATTCCATCGGTTTGTCTGAAAGCGTAGTTGCCACCCAGACGGAAGGAGCGATATCCCCAGCCTAAGCCTGTCGTTATGCCCCATTGGCGATCACGTGAGAGCGTCAGGGAACCTTGAAACAGGTTAAAACCAATTTCCCAAGACTTATTTGCATTGACGTCCAATCCGTTCGGAGTGTTGAAATTGATACCGTCAGAGAGCCGTGTGTATCCCATATAGATCCCGGCAATATGCGGTTCAAACCGATAATAGTTCTTTCTCTTGACAAAAGGCATGGTGAATGCTGTGCGGCGTTCGGTTGTTTGTCCGTCCGTATAGATTCCTTCGAATATCTGATCGTTCTCTATCGTATCACCGCGCGAAGACTGTTCGTAAAGTTTTACCTTTATTTTCCCCTCTTTTTCTTTAATCAGGATTTTGCGTCCGTTTACGTAAAGAGTCGTGTCTTGCGAAATGCTTTCTTGAGCCATTCCCGCCATCGGGATCAGCATAAACAGTAATAAATAAATGTGTTTCATACTCTTATAATGTTTAGTTTTTCTTCATAAATAACATGGTTACCAAATCATCTGCATCCAACTCGCCTTCGATGTAAATCAAGGTAGCCGAGCCTTTCTTGCCGGTTTTGAAGAGGATGAACCGGTTGACATCTTCTTTTAGTTGGGGTAACTGATAATAGCCGGACTGTATTTGTCCGCCTGCTACTACTTCCTTTACTTTCCTGGCCTTTCTCTTGTCGGCTTCCAGGCAGTTGAGAATATCGGGCAAAGCTTCTTCGACGTCTTTAAAAACAAGGCTTTTATAGAGAGTCATCTGATAGGTTTCCAGCATTTCATTGGATAACTCTACCATAGTCACTCCTTTCTGTTTGCCGTATTTCTGGAATACGGAAGCTATTTGCAGTCCCTGTTGTGCTCTTACCATGCCCGAGGCAACGGTGAGCAGTAGGACAATCCATGTGGTGCGAATGACTTTATTCATACATCATTTCTTTTATTGTTTTCTTTTTTTATTCGGAGAATAGCGTGGCAAACACTTCCTCTTCGCTGATACTGACATCACGGAATGCTACCATGGCCTGTTCGCGCACCAGTCGGGTGTCGGTATAGCATTTTCCGTCGATGATTACATAATTTCCGGTAGAGGTGCTGAAATGTCGGTTGAGGCCGGCGATACCCAGCACAATCAACATTCCGGCAGCCATTCCGCTGAATATGTATGGCAGACGGCGGCGCAGAGGAACGAAAGTTTTCGGAACTCCGGAGCCGGCAATCTTGCTTTGCCGGTTCTCTTCGCTGAAGAAAGCAAACATCGGGCCATACATCTGCAGATGTTCCGGTACGATGCCCTGAGTGAAAAAACGGCGGAGCTCATGTTCTTCCTCACAGTTGGTTTCCCCTTCAAAATACTTGTTTAATAATTCTTCTATATTCATGCTTCGTTTCTCCTTTTTCTTTGTTGTATGGTTTGTAGGTAAATGTCTCTCACTTTTTTCCGTGCCCTGCTTAGGTTGCTGCGGATGGCTTCGGCACCGCATCCTGTTATCTCGGCGATTTCCTCGTTTTCATACTCTTCAACATCTTTCATCCTCAGGATGGTTTGTTGCAGAGGTGGTAGCGTGCCGATTATTTCGCGCATCAGGCGGAATTCGTCTTTCTCTTCCAGTAAGCGTTCGGGGGTGGCAGACGGACTGGCAGCTTGTACGCTGTCGAGCGATAAGTTGTCCGTATGTTTTCCCCGCCAGATGTCCATACAGGTATGGTGCGTCATAGTCATGGCAAGTGCTTCAATGCTGTGGTACTCGTCCAGTTTCAGGCGGAGGTTCCATAGTTTCAGCATTACTTCTTGCACGGCATCTTCAGCATCCGAATGGTCATCGGTCAACTTCCGCGCATAATTAAGTAATTTGTCGCGGAGTGGAAGAACGGCTATTTTGAATTGTTTTAGTTCCATTTACATAAGCAAGACGGAAGAGGAAGGAAAACGTGACATGGAAAAGATAAAAAAACGATGAACTAATTATCCACGCTGAACGATCAATGATGAATGATGCTTTAATAGGCCGAAGGCATAAGGAAAAAACAATCTCTATTGTTCATCAGCCATTGTTCACCGTTGATCGTTCAGCGTGGATGATTCATTCATCGTTCAAAACGTTTATTGTTTAGATCTTTCCAAGTATTTTATCCATGACCCAATTGGTCGTTGTGGCACTTTCGCCGTCACAGGAACAAGTCGATTTTCCAAGAAGATGGTCTACCACGGCTTGAATCAAAGGTTGCTGCACGTGTTCGGGGTTTTCTACAACTATTTCTTCACGTCCTCTTTCGGTGTGAAGGGCAATCGGGTCATAGGTGAATACGGAGAAACAGATCATGCCATTATCACCGATAATCTCAATGCGGTCTTCGCGAGCCGAATCATGGGCAACGAAGCACCATGAACCGCTTCCTACCAGACCGTTGTCGAACTGGAAACAAGCACTCAATGTATCTTCGGCTGGATAAAGTCCCCCACGGTTACTCTTATATCCGCTGGCTTCAAGAATACAACCGAACATTTCCTGTAGAAGATCGATCTGGTGGGGGGCAAGGTCATAAAAATATCCTCCTCCGGCAATGTCTGCCTGTACACGCCAAGGCAGGTTCTCTCTGTTGTAATCCAGGTCGCGTGGGGGTTGAGCGAAACGGATCTGCACGTTAATCACATTTCCGATAATTCCTTTGTCTACCAGTTCCTTGACTTTCATAAAGTAAGGCAGATAACGTCGGTAGTAAGCTACAAAGCAAGGCACTCCTGTCTCTTGAGAAATACGGTTGATACGGGCGCATTCTTCGTAAGTTTGCGCCATTGGCTTTTCGATATATACCGGTTTTCCGGCTTTCATGGACATGATGGCATAAGTGGCGTGTGAAGAGGGAGGAGTGGCTATGTATACGGCATTTACATCCGGGTCGTCAATCAGCTCCTGTGCATCGTCATACCACTTCGGAATGTTCCGTTCTTTGGCATAAGCTTTGGCCTTATTGCCGTCACGACTCATGACTGCTATGACTTTGGAACCTTCTACTTTCTGAAAGGCAGGTCCGCTTTTGTATTTGGTTACTTCTCCGCAACCAATGAATCCCCATTTTATAATCTTATCGCTCATATCTTTTTTATTTATCCATCCGCAAATATACTCAATTCTGCTGAAAGCGACGAATGATTTACAGTTATCATAATAGAGACTCTTTGTACCCGTTTCTTAGTTCACATTCTCTGGTTGCACAACTCCGTATGCTACCAGTTGCGCAACTGGTAATCGTAGTCTTTAAATGAATTGGAAAGAAGGGGAGGGAGTTGTTACTGCTTTCCGTAGTATTTACGATAGATGGCCTGATATTCACCTTTCTTTCGGAAGCCGGACAGCCATGTATTCAGGCTGTCGAGCAGAGCAGGGGACTGCTTACTGACTCCCCACGAGTAAAATTGGGTGAAACTGATGGCGGTATTAATATCGAGTTGAGGCAATGAATCTACGGCCATCCGGGCTATACTCTCGTCGCATACGGCAAAATCGATATCTCCATGCGCAACCATTGCGATCAGTTGTTCGGAACCATATTTTGCTACTTCGTTTACGTAGATTGTATCACCTATTTCATTGCTGAGGTTGTGTATCCGAAGAATGGATGGAGAACCTTTTACGACGTTCAGGGTTTTGCCGGCCAGGTCGAGTTGGCTTCTGATGGCAAGCGAGTCGTTTTCTTCGGCTTTGCGTTGCACCAGGACTTGTTTGCTCAAGATAATGGGTGAGGTGAGGAGCAGGGAGTCTTTCAGTTCACTTGTTGTCGGTATACTATAAGCTACTACGTCATAGGTGCCATTGGCCAATCCTTCCAGCCGTTGGTTGAAGCTCATCACCGGGGAGACCTGTACTTGCAAGCCCTTGTCACGGGCAAATGCCTCTATCAGTTCATAATGAAATCCCGAAACGGTATCTCCATCCACATAAAAACTGATGGAGTTATATTCCGTGGCGGCATGGAGGATGCCGCTTTCTTCGATCTCTGCGTAGTCGCGCGGATGTCCTTGCGGCTTCTCTTTACAAGGCCAGAATGTGACAACGAGGGCTGATATCAGTCCTAATACTACATATCTCAGATATTTAGGCTTCAATAGATTCATGGTAGCGATTAATCGTAGAAGTTCCAGGAAACACCGATTTTAAATAGGCGCGGATTGATGGGATAGTGGGGCGACAGGAAGTAATTCGAGTTACCCATTCCCTGATTGACGTGATACATCATTGCGAAAAGACGCGTGCGTTTCAGTTGCAGGTTGGCATATACATTGATGATGGGGTAACCGCCAATCTTTACCTGATCGTCTTCCGGTTGCAGATGAAACTGCTGGATGGCCGGGGTATATGCCGGGGCATAATACTTGGTAAAATAGCGTACATCGGCTCCCAACTGCACATGAAGCACTTTTTTCGCCAAGGTTGTCTGAATGTAGAAATTATGGTAAAGTGAAAGCTCCGGTAAGGGCAATACGGTAGTGTTGCTCGACTTTTGCCAGGTCACTTCATTGTCCAGATGGAAAATACCCAGTCGGAAATTTTGCGACAGAGTGGCGGAAAGCACCTGAATATTACCGTCATTCTGCTGAGGGAGTGCCTTTTGATTGAAGTACGTATAGTTTTTAATATTTTCTACTCCGGCTTTCAGGTAGGTCTGCCAATGCTCGATGTTCAGCTCGCCTTCCAGGCGTGTGCGGAACTCTTTGTCCATATTGTCATTATCCCAGTAGAAGTATTTAGAATGATAATGACGCATATAAAATGCCGGAAGGGTATTACTGATTGATCCGCGGGCAATAAAGCTGACCGTATCTTTCCATAAGCGGAAGTTCAGGTCGAGATCGGCATTGACACGGAACTGCCCAATCGCTTTATCCAGAATACCTACTTCGCCCATGGCACGGTAATGGAGCGTTTTTCCCTGACGTTTGGCCAATTCACCCCCGACAAAAACTTCGTGTTCACTGTATTTATCTACACTCACGGAGTCTCTGTCCATTAGCCGGTAATTGCTTAGCTTATGTGAGATAAAGGCAGTCAATCCGGCTTTGGCATATTTATTAAAACCTTCAAGCAGAGCGATTCCCAATGTATTTTTTACTCCAATATAGCTGGTAGAGTCATTCACCAGCTTATTGCCCGGCTGGATATACGCTTCCGGGTAGATTTTGTACAATTCGTCCTCCGAAGTGAACTGGTGGCGGGCACGTTCCACTTTCATTGTATGGATGAAGCTGGTAACCGGAACAAATTCCGGCTTTTCCGTACTGGTGGTATCGTCTTTGGCTTTGGCCACTTCACGAGTGAATCCCAGTTTGTAACGTTGGGTGAGGAATATGTAAAAGTCCTTGTTACGATTGGCACTTTTGCTTAACAGGGTGGGAATGTTCTGTGATTCATATTCCTTTTTTCCCTCTGCCATTTCTTCCGGACGGGTGATATAACGGTCATCGGTGATACCGCCGTTTTCATTCATCTTTAGATAGTTGTTGCTATAAAGCAATGTCGCTTCGTAGCGGTCGCCTATATAACTTCCGAAGAGTGCGGCATTAAAGAAAGAAGTGTTTTGATTGTTGTAATAACCCCGTCCGTACAGATAATCGAAGTTGAAACCAAATGCCAGTTGTTTGTTTACATTTACTGAGAAATAGGACTTAAATCGCTCCTCTCCGTTCACTTTATTACCGGCTTTATAATAGCTAAGATTGGTGAAAGGCACGTTACTGTTAGTAAAGTTGAATTCGTCAGGACGGACAAAAAAACTGGAAAATGGCTCCATAAAAATGGTCGGTTCTGCGTCACGGCGTTCGAAAAAGAGACGTGACAGGCGGGGAGAACCTAAGTTACCCAGATAATTATAATGCCCTCTCAGGCCTTCCACTAAATTGGTGTTTTGAAACATGTGGGTTGCCGTATCAGCGGGTATTTTCTGGATTGTTCCCAGGTTTTCGCTGACATGCCACATATAGAGTTTTGGGGGAAGTCCTTGTATTTCAACGTCTGTACTGTCCTCATGCACCCGCATGGCCGGGTCTATCTGGTTACCGTTGGCATCTCTACCGGTACGGGGATCGACTTGTTGTGTAGGATTGAACTGTGCCTGTGCGGTCAGTAAACCTACGGCAAGGAGTATATATGTAAGTAGGATTCGTCTCATAATTAGCCGCAAAGATACTTATTAAAATGAGAATTGAGAATTGAATTTTAAAAATTATCCGGTTTCCCGGGCTGTGGCATAGCTAATAATTTTTAAATTTCGATTCTCAATTCTCGGTCGGCTTAAACCTCTCTGATCAGTTCCATACCTTTTTTGATGGCTTCTTCATTCATCGGAATCAAGTGATGGTGACGTTCGGGTAATGTTTTCTTCAGGCCTTTCACTACATTCTCTAATGTAACGATGGGGCGAAGCTTCAGTAATCCTCCCAGTACAATCATGTTGAATGCCTTGGCATTGTTCATCTCGTTGGCCGCGTCCATTGCGTCGATGCGGTATACTTTGATGTCTTTGCGGGTAGGAGGGTTAATGATTCCGTATCCGTCATAAATCAGGATACCTCCCGGCTTCACACGGCTTTCGAATTTTTCAAGTGAAGGCTGATTCAGAATGATGGCTGTGTCATATTTACTCAAAATCGGTGAGGATATTTTGTCGTCGCTTACAATGACTGTAACGTTGGCTGTGCCGCCACGTTGTTCAGGACCATAAGCCGGCATCCAGGTCACTTCTTTGCCTTCCATCAGTCCGGAGTAAGCTAAAATCTTTCCCATAGACAGTACACCCTGTCCACCGAATCCTGCTATAATTATTTCTTCTTTCATCTTAATAATATTAAATTATTATTTATCTTTCAGGTCGCCCAAAGGATAGAACGGGAACATGTGTTCTTCCATCCATTTGTTGGCTTTCTCCGGAGTCATTTTCCATCCGGAACTACAGGTTGAAACGATTTCTACCAAGTTGGAACCTTTTCCGTTCATTGAGTTCTCGAATGCTTTACGAATCGCTTTTTTAGCTTTTCGGATGGCGGGAACTGTTTGTACCGATTGGCGGGTTACGTAAGCTGTACCTTCCAGTTGAGCAGCGATTTCAGTAATCTTCAGCGGATAGCCGTGGAGTTCCGGATCACGTCCGTAAGGGCAGGTAGCCGTTTTCATTCCCATCAGGGTTGTAGGAGCCATTTGTCCTCCGGTCATACCGTAGATGGCGTTGTTGATGAAGACAATCGTAATATTTTCACCACGATTCAGTGCATGGATGGTTTCTGCCGTACCGATGCAGGCAAGGTCGCCGTCTCCCTGGTAAGTAAATACCAGGCGGTCAGGCCAGAGGCGCTTGATGGCTGTAGCAAGCGCGGGTGCACGTCCATGGGCAGCCTCTTGCCAGTCGATGTCAAGGTAATTATATATGAATACAGCGCAACCTACAGGTGAGATACCGACTGCTTTGTCTTCCAATCCCATCTCCTCAATTACTTCGGCAATCAGTTTATGTACCACGCCGTGGCTGCAACCTGGGCAATAGTGCATGCCATTGTCATTCATCAGAGTCGGTTTTTTATAAACCAGATTCTCGGGCTTGATTATTTCTTCTTTCGTCATAACTTCTTTTTTTAATCTTTAAGTCACTGAACTTATGGTTTTAAGTTCGGAGGTTTGAAGTCTCACGGACTTGAAAACACAAAAACTCAGAAACTTATCTGTTGGTGAACCGTATAAAAAACTCCATCAGCTTGACAAAGATTGCCGCGCCGCATACGTAGATAAACACCTTAAAGTCATCCTTCGCTACGAAGTAGGTGATAATAGCCGCCAGGGCCAATATCATAAACAGTATGTTCAATACGTTTCTTATTTTATCGGGATTCATCGTACTGTAGTTATTTGATTAATTGTTCTTTCAATGCAGTTACTATTTCGTCCGGGTCGGGAACAATGCCTCCCAGGCGGCCGAAATGTTCTACTTTCACTTTTCCGTTTACCGCTAAGCGGACGTCTTCTACCATCTGTCCGGCGTTCAGCTCGGTTACCAGCATACCTTTTACCTTATTGGCATACTCGGCAATTGCTTTTGTCGGGAACGGCCATAAAGTGATGGGACGAAGCATACCGACTTTAATGCCTTCTTCACGTGCCAGCTCCATGGCTTTCTGACCGATACGTGCCATTGAGCCAAAAGCTATGATCAGATATTCTGCATCTTCGCAGTCTATTTCTTCGAAACGTACTTCGTTTTCTTCAATTACTCTGTACTTCGCCTGGAAGCGCAGGTTGTTCTTTTCCATCTCTTCCGGACGCAACTCCAGTGAAGTAATGATGTTGGGCTTGCGGTCTTTCGTCTTTCCGGTAGAAGCCCAAGGACATTGCGCTATGACTTCTGCTTCCGTACGACGGGCTTTGGCGGGAGGAAGAACGACTTTTTCCATCATCTGCCCGATGACACCATCTGCAAGGATGATTGCCGGATTGCGATATTTAAACGCAAGCTCGAAAGCGAGTCCGACAAAATCTGCCATTTCCTGAACAGATGCCGGAGCCAGTGCGATAAGTTTATAGTCGCCATGCCCTCCTCCTTTCACTGTTTGAAAATAGTCTGCCTGGCTGGGTTGGATGGTACCCAATCCGGGACCACCGCGCATCACATTCACGATCAGACATGGAAGTTCGGCACCTGCCAGATAAGAGATACCTTCCTGTTTCAGGCTGACACCGGGGCTTGATGATGAAGTCATCACCATTTTGCCGCTGCCGGCACCGCCATAAACCATATTGATAGCTGCCACTTCACTTTCTGCCTGAAGAACTACCATACCGGTAGTTTCCCAGGGTTTCAGTTCGGCAAGAGTTTCCAATACCTCCGATTGCGGAGTAATA
>OGGC01001594.1_pt1 | contig 14619 bp, 7 predicted proteins | sample 1571181 | NCBI WGS metagenome assembly OGGC01 (sample SAMEA2581930, study PRJEB24529) | metagenome | biome: Human gut stool | place: China | collected 2011 | reverse complement strand
TTCTTCATATCTTCATTCAAAATCACTCCCTGACGATCCATAAAACCAAGTGATACACGGTAGCTCGACGTGCTGGAGCCTCCATAGAAAGCGACGTGATGATTCTGTTGCAGACCTGTCTGTTGTATTTCTTTCTGGAAGTTAGTATTATTACCTTTATCTAAAATAGAGATACCGCGTTCGGAAGCTACGCTACGGAACTCGTCTCCCGACAACATTTTAAGATTCTTGTAGACAGTAGAAATGCCGAAACTACCGTTGTAGGCTACCTGCGTCCTACCCTGCATTCCTTTTTTAGTGGTGACTTCAATCACACCGGAAGCACCACGTGAACCGTATTGTGCCGTTTCGGAAGCATCTTTCAGAATCGTGAAACTTTCGATATCTGTGGGGTAAATGGAAGTCAGCATACTAAGGTCGCCAAACACTCCATCGACAATAATCAGAGGATCGTTACCACTAGTCAGTGAAGTGGTTCCACGCAGGCGCACTGCATCCAGAGCTGCGGGTCCATTCGTACCCCGTTGAATAGTCAAACCCGGTACCCTACCCCGAATCGCTTCCAAAGGATTGGTTACCTGGTCTTTGTTCATTTGTTTCTCCGTAATTTTCTCCACAGAACCGGAGAGGGTTTTCAGACTTCCGGTAGCATAGCCTACCGTTATCAAGGAATCCAAGTCCAGAGGAATGACAGGAATCTTCTGTGCAAATGTATTTCCGCACAAAACTACCAGAAGAAAGCTAAGAAAAGTTAGTTTACCGTGTTGTCGTATCATAACTATCAGTTTTTAAGGTAATAATACAAATATAACAAAAAAAGAAGGAATCTGGTTGAGTAGATTCCTTCTTTTATTGATATTAATAGCCGCAATATGACTCTTTTTTCGAGTTTTACCGAGGGATTTGCTTACTTCACTATGATTTCATCAGTAAATATCCAGCCACCCAGTTCTTTGCCGGCACGCGCCTGATAACGTACATAGCGTCCCTTGACGGTTCCTTCCCACGAAACATCGGAAAACTTGATTGCTTCTTCCTTGTTAACAACAAAGTCCTGATGCTTCAGTTCCGTAAAATTGACTCCGTCATCGGAAACTGAAATAACCACAGACGCAGGCAAGAATACTTCAGCTCCCACTACCTGCATGAAAGCTGCTGTGACTGAATGAATAGTGGTCTCGTTTTCCATATCAACGGTTACATCGAGGCGGTTCTTCGAGATAAATCCCTGCCATGCACCGTCACCGTAAGTCCAGTCGCCACGGATACCGTCGGTCAAAGTCACATCACCTTGTGCTGCATAAGAGGAGTTGTAAGGAGCGTTATAGATCACTTTCTTTCCCAATGCCAGATGCGTAAGGGGTTGTAAAGATTCCGGCCGACTTCCGATCTCACTCTTCAAATCGAAAGTGTGATAGCCTTTCGCCTGCAAATCCGTTACCGCTTTCAGGGCACGTGCATGGAAGTCCGGCCATGACTTACGTTCCGGAGCCGACCAGGCAACTTCCGCCAATGCCAGCGTACGTGGATATAGCATATATTCCACGTGTTCGGGAGTCGGGACATATTCAGTAAAGAGATTAACTTGCGCACCATACACAAGTTTCGCTTGTTCCGCCGACAATGAAGTAGAAACCGGATTGTAAGAATAGACTTTTTTCAATGGCAAGTATCCACCAATCGCTTCCGGCTGAGAGTACGGAGCATCCTGATAACTATCCAGATAACAGTAGCCACCCGGCGTCATGATAGCCCGGTGTCCGGAAGTTACAGCTGTAATACCGCCTTCTTCTCCCCGCCATGACATTACAGTCGCGTTAGGAGCCAGTCCTCCTTTCAATATCTCGTCCCAGCCGAGCAGACGTCGACCATGATCGTTCAGGAACTTCTCAATACGATGAATCAGATAACTTTGCAGTTCGTCCACGTGAGAGAGATGTTCGTCTTTCATTCTCTTTTGGCATTTCGGGCAAGTTTTCCACGCTGCCATACCGGCTTCGTCACCTCCTATGTGAATGTATTCGGAAGGGAAAAGCGCCATGACCTCGGTCAGCACATTCTCCAAAAAGGTGAACGTTTCTTCGTTTCCGATACAGAAGTCCGCGTTCTTGTAAGGCTCACCCGCGCAAGAGAGTTGCGGATAAGCTGCCAGCACTTCTTCCGAGTGGGCAGGCATTTCAATCTCCGGAATAATCGTGATGAAATGCTGACGAGCATATTCTACGATTTCGCGAATATCATCCTGTGTATAGTAACCTCCGGAAGCTCCAGGCTCGTCGAAACGGAGGTACTTACGTCCGCCGTTCCACCACGTCTTCCAATTGGCGTCAGTACGCCAGGCTGCAAATTCTGTAAGCAAAGGATATTTCTTGATTTCAATTCGCCAGCCTGCCGCATCTGTAAGGTGCAGATGCAGGCGGTTTAGTTTATAAAATGCCAATGCGTCTATCTGTTTCTTCACAAATTCTTTAGAAAAGAAATGACGGGATACATCCAGCATTAAGCCGCGATAAGCGAAACGAGGACTATCCTGCACTTCAACAGAAGCAATGGAATAGCCTGTTCCCGAAGGCTGAGATAATTGCAACAGTGTCTGGATTCCGTAGAACAATCCCGCTCCCGATGTTGCACGGATAAGGATTCGTTCCGGAGTGACGGACAGGGTATAACTTTCGGGAGAAGGCAACTGTTCGCTCTTTTCGGTTATCAACAGAGAAAGTACGTTCTGCGTATCTTTTTTCTTTCCTTTCTTTAGATGAACCGGTAATGCTTGCAGATAGCTTTCCAGAAGTCGAGCTTCTCCACCTTGAATGTTTGTATAAAGTTTTGTTTTCTCTGAGAGTAAAAAAGAGCCCGTACCCTGCTCTATTTTCAGAGGGACAGGGATTACGGACTGTGCATGAAGAGGATGTGCCGCAAAGCACATCCCCAATACCCATAAGAAAAGACAAACTTTAGTGCATCTATTTCTTATATTCATTAATCTACTGTGATTTCATCTACAAACAAGAAAGCAGGATTTCCTTTGCCTCCATGCCATTCCGGTATTTTACTTTCAGACAAGGCAACCACCTTTACATACTGAGTTTTCACCGGAGTGAATGACAATTTATGTTCGTAGATACCATTCTTATCACTTTGTTCCATAGCAGGGTATTCTTCGGAAGCTACTTTGGTAAAGTTCTTACCGTCGTCTGATACTTCTACGGAAAATCCTCTTGCATCAAACACCCAGTCTCCCTTCTCTACGCAAGTAGAAATAGCAACGCTCGAAATCTCGGTAGGTTGCTGAAGGTCGATAGTCATATCCATATCGTTTTTATAGAATGCAATCCAACGACCGGTCTTATAGTTGCCATTTCCTTTCAGTCCGTCTACTAGTGTAGATTCACCTTTAAACATATATTGTTTGTTGACCGGTTGATTAGCTACAATCGGCTTCATGCTGGACTTACTGAAATTGATCTTCTCTGAAATCACACGACTGTTTCCGGTAGGACGAACAGCGATAGCGGAGAAGTCTGCATTTTCCTTGATTTTCAGGACACCTTCATAAAGCGGAGAAGCGGCAGTAGGTTCCGTACCGTCCAATGTATAGTGGATAGGGGCATTGTCAATGGTAGACAACGTGATGTCCAGTGTACCGTCTGCCGGGTTCGGCGTATATTCGGCTGTTACGTTAAACACATGTTTTGCATAATTGTATCCTTCTGCATCATACCACTTAATCAGTTGCGGCAAACGAGACAGGAAGTCTTCATAGTTCTTCTTGTCGGGAGTAGACCACTGGATTTCACACAATGCAGCCCAACGAGGCAATACCATATATTGCGCATGAGAGAAAGTAGGAATATATTCAGTCCAGAGATTAGCTTGCACACCCTTAATATATTTTTGTTCTTCCGGAGTAAGGGAAGTCGGCATCGGTTCGTAACTATATACTCTTTCAAGCGGCAGATAACCACCAATTCCGAGAGGTTCGTTTTCCGTATCTTTCGTCTGATAATAGTCGAAATACAAATAGGTATTCGGTGTCATAATCACATCGTGTTTCTGTTTGGCAGCTTCGATACCACCTCTTTCTCCACGCCATGACATAACGGTTGCATTAGGAGCCAGTCCGCCTTCGAGAATTTCATCCCAACCAATAATCTGACGTCCGTGGTCGTTCAGGAATTTCTCAATGTGATTGATTACGAAACTCTGCAAACGTTCTTCCTTACTATGTTTATCATCCGATTTTAACCCCAATGCCTTGATACGTGATCGTTTCCGGCACAAAGCACATCTTCTGATACACCCCATTGTCTCCAAACTTCATACGGACCGCCAGTACAACCTAATTCGGGATAAGCGGCAAGAGCAGCCTGCATATGTCCCGGAAGGTCAATCTCGGGGATAACCGTGATATAACGTTCGGCAGCATACGCTACTATTTCCTTAGCCTCTTCCTGCGTATAGAAACCACCATAAGGTTTGCCGTCATATTCACCGGAGTTACGTCCGATAACTGTTTCCGTTCTCTTAGAACCTATTTCCGTCAGTTTCGGGTATTTCTTGATTTCCAGACGCCAACCTTGGTCTTCAGTAATATGCCAATGGAAACGATTCATATTATGCAAAGCCATCATATCAATATAAGTCTTCACTTCATCTACAGTAAAGAAATGACGACTCGTATCAAAATGTGCGCCACGATAAGCGAAACGGGGAGCATCCTTTATCTCTACTGCAGGCAAAGCAATCTCCGCACCTATTGCGACAGGCAATGACTTACGCAATGATTGAATTCCGTAAAATACTCCGGCCTCTGTAGGAGCAGTGATTGTAATTCCGTCACCGGTAACTTTCAATTGGTAAGATTCCGGATTTTCGGATTCTGTCCCAAGTGCCAATACAATTGCATTCTCTCCTTCTGTTCCGGCTTCGATAACAAAATCTTTTCCGGTAGCTGTTTTCAAGTAGTCTGCCAGAAATTTCGCGTTACGTTGCATATTCTCATTACCTTCCGGATAGAGAATCTTCACACTACTCTTCAGAATGAAGGGGTTTCCCGAGGCTGTTACAATTTCCTGAGGCATGGGAATAATCTGGTAATCAGCTTCTTGCTGAGCCGATTGACAAGAGGCAAAAAGCCCTGCTACCGCCAGACATCCCGTTAATTTTAAGAGTTGTTTCATAAACTAAAAAATTAGGTGTTAAGTTATTAATAGAATTATTTAATTATAGGTCTCACGAATATGCTTCACAGTCAGAGGCAGTTCCTCCCCTTTCTTTATTTGAGGAGAAGTAATGAGAATCGTTTTACGTTCTCCGGGCAGAAGATCGAAAAAGTTGTCACTAAAACGGGCACCCTGTAATGGTACTTCGATAAAGACGTCTTTTGCCAAAACAGGAGAAAGAAGTGTCAGTTCGCATTCGCCATCTGTCTGCCTCATTTTATAGGAAATAGTCGTTTCGGGCAAAAGCAGTTCTTTGGTCTTTGCAAAGAAATAAACCGTTTCATCTACCACATGTCCGGATTTGTCTTTCAAGGTAAGCAGCATGAAGCAGTGGAGGAGTTCTTCCGAAAGCGGGCGTTTTGTCGAAGACAGTAAGGCGTCAAGTTTTGTCCGATATACACATTGAGAGGTATTTGCAGGAACCGACAAAGATCTCAATAGCATCGGTTTACTGATCTTTTTTCCCTCAAAGTCTATGACTTTCATTTCTAATGTCATTTTCTCCAACGTATCAAGGCGATCGGAAAGAAGGTAGACACATAAGCTGTCATTCCGCTGAATAGGGTTGATATGAATAGGAGCAAAAGCACGTTTCGCCTGATAATGCAAAGCTTTCCAGTTACCATAATAGTCGATACTCGACCATGAAACAACGGGCCAGCTATCGTTCAACTGCCAGTATAGAGTACCCATGCAATAAGGACGGTTACGACGGTGAGCTTCCAAGCCATGACGCATTCCCTGGCCTTGCAAAACCAGTCCGACGTATACAAAGTCCTCAAATTTCTCAGGTACGATATAGTCACGTTCCATGTAAGTACGGATCAAAGCATTGCCAATACTACTCTTTTGGTGGGCATTCATCACTTCCGATTCGATTTGATAATCTTCAGGAGCTGCGAATGTAGCAATAGTTTTCATCTCAGGGAAGGATTGGAAACCAAATTCGCTCATGAAACGTGGCAAGTCGGTATCCAATGATTCAAAAGGTTTCTGTCCGTACCAAACACCCCAATTATGGCTATCGCCTATTCCCCATGATTCGGGACGTCCCCAGTTGGCTAGATAAGGGGAGCTATGGATATAAAAGCGGTCAGCATCGAGTTCTTTCACCTTGGCGGGAAGTAGTTCACGGAAGAGTTTGTCGTAACCGGACATCATTTCCTGATAGATTTCCGGAGTGTATTTTTTCTGATACCCCCAATATTTCAAGGCTTCCAATATCTCATTGTTGCCACACCACATAGCCAGCGAAGGGTGGTTGCGAAGACGGCGGATGTTGTAGCAAGCTTCCTCCTCTACCCGCTTCAAGAATGTAGGGTCAGACGGATAAGGGGTACAAGCGAACATAAAGTCCTGCCAAACCAAGATGCCGTTTTCATCCGCCAAATCATAGAAACGATCGTCTTCATACGTTCCTCCACCCCATATACGGACTACATTCATGTTGGCCTCTTTGATATCACGGAACAATGTCTGATAGCGTTCGGTAGTCACAGAGGGCAATAGAGCGTCCTGTGGTATATAGTTGGCACCTTTGGCGAACATCGGAATGCCATTCACTTCAAAATAGAAAGATTCTCCGTCCGCATCTTTCTCGTTCACCAACCGGACGGTACGTAAACCGATACGGTGGGATTGCTCGGCTACCACTTTACCGTCAAAGACAACTTGAGCAGAGAAATCATACAAAGCCGGTTTGCCCCAACCATTCGGCATCCAGCGTACCGGAGACAGGACTTCGGAAGGGATATGGATAGAGTTGAGTCCGGGTTGCAAAGTGACAGAACGGCTAATTACAGTTTCTTCTCCTTTTTCAAATGAATAATTAATCCGTATTTCTGCTTGAATCGATTGAGGAAGTATATTGTTTATTTCCAGTTCATTAGATAGTTCGGCAGAGTGTTCTGTCAGCGACAGTTGCTTGATATGATAATCATTAATGGAAGCGGCGTCATAAAAACGAATTTTTACCGGACGCCAAATACCACTAGTTACCATACGGATTCCCCAATCCCAACCGTAACTGTAAGGAGCTTTACGGGAGAACACACTCAGATGTTTCTCATGGTGGTCATTATCCGCCGGATAGTTGAATCCGTTGGAGGCATATTGAGGAAGAGTTTGCCGGATAGGTGAATGGAAATATATATGGAGTAAGTTTTCCCCTAGACGAAGTTGTGGCTTTACAGGTAACGAATAACCGACAAACATATTATCGGACTTTAACAGTAAGGAACCGTTGAGATAAACATCTGCATAGGTATCAAGACCTTCAAAGATGAGCTGGGCATCATCCCGCTCCAATTGTTCCATTGTAACGGTAAAAGAAGTGCGGTATTCCCAATCTTCGTTTTCCACCCATTGAATCTTCTGTTCATTCATTCCATAAAAAGGAGAAGGAAGTAATTTGTGGTGAATAAGGTCCTGATGTACTGTACCGGGCACTTCTGCCGTTCGCCATAGTTCTGTTCCTGCTTGAGAAAATTCCCAGCCTGTGTGTAGAAGTACAACTTCTGAATTGTCATTACTCTGTGCATACGCCATGCTGCAACAACATAGTAGTCCGCATGCTATCTGAGCCTTTTTTCCTGTCAAATTCAATATCATAGTGGGGGTATTAGATATTAACGGAGTCAAAGATATTACTTTTTTGTCAATTTTCCCCCATTATTCGACCGTTATTTTTATAATTTCCGGAGTACGGACACCGGGCTTCAATTCTCCATTAATATTATAATATGTTTTATCCCACCCCACTAACGCAGCTCCGGCACGCGCTACCAGCGATGTACGGGCAACTTCCTGCCAGATGTCCAGATTGATATTATAGACCAATATACGGTCATTAAACTTATACCATTCTACCGGATGAAGGAGGTAATCTTTTTCAGGACACCGTAGAGCCGCTAGAAATATGTCTTTGTTTACTCCACCTGTACATAATACCAAGCTATCATTTAATGCAACGGCAGCTCCCCCCCCTAAAGATACAACCTCTCCGTCACTTCCTTTCGGAGTAGCTACAGGCATCCATCGCCGAGATACGGAAGAATAACAGTAACCACTTGTGGAAAGTGTTGCCGGTTTTCCTTCCGTAGAAGGAGCAAATCCTCCCCATAAATAGAAACGGTAGTCGTCTCCCCTACGCTGGCCGGCACAAACGGCTTGTGTACGTGCATCTCCGGGATATTCCGGTAACTCATGCCAGCCTACAGAAAGATTAGTTAAATCGAGTCGGAGGAAGGAATTGGATGGCTTTCCGTTTCTATTTCCTCCGGCTATGAATAGTTGTTCCCCAATTAGCGTCCCACACATATTATCTAGAGCATAAGGTAAAGCCGGTAATGTTTCGATGACGACTTTCCCTTTCTTCTTATTTTTCCCATTCTTTTCGCTTTTCTCATCCCAGCGGATTTTATAAACAGAAGTTAGTGCATCCTGACCGTCAGTTCCTCCTATACAGATGATTCCATCCGAACAGGATACAGAAACGCCATAAGCGGCAGAAACGGGAAGTTCTCCAACTTTATTCCAGACAAACACTGTATCTGGATTCATCTCTGCTACATAAATCCCCTGATAGTATTTCTTTTTTCCTCCTTCATCGGCGGGGATTCCGGGAAAATTACAACCTCCTGCCAACAGCAGTTTCCCATTCAGCATTCCTGCATAACAGGCAGAGACTCCTGATTTAAGTCCTTTCTCCGACTTAGGAAACCCCTCCATTCTTTGTAAATGGAGATCGGCAACAAAAGATTCGGGCGCTTCCGCACGAAAAGTTGACGCGGGCAAACCTGCCTCATTCACCAAATTTGCACGTGTGAAAGGTTGCCAGCCATAACGGATATATCGCGGACGTTTCACTTGTTCGCTATATACTTTTATCTGACCGTTTATTATTTCGGCAACTGCGGGATAATAAACGCCGTCTGTCTCGGCAACTTCAAACGTACGCAAAGGACCACCGTCCGAACTCTTCAACCCCTTGCCGTAATCAAAAGTAACATATACGACATCTTCACAAAAATCGGCCCGACAAAATAAGGGTCCGGAAGGCAACACATCATGCATTCCATAAGTTTTATTCAATGCCCAGCGAGCCAAGCGTTCTCCAACCGGTTTTTTATTTCTAGGATGTACATCCAACGAATCACCATAATCACTTGATACTGCCATACCGGTATTCGGAATTTCAGCCATCATTCTACGCTGGCTGTCACGGAACCACGGCCACGAAGGACGAGCTATACTGGAAAGCTGTACATAATAGAATGGCAAATCCTCATTCTTCCAGTTCTTACGCCAACTACCGACTAAGAGTTTAAAGAGCTTCTCATGAGCTTCGCAATTATGAGCGTTTGATTCCCCCTGATACCAGATCACACCTCTGACGGGATATTGCTCCAACGGCCGAATACCGGACTCGTATAAATAACAAGGTTCATAAGGGTGGCGCTGAAACTTCTCCTTCGAGAGTTTAACATTCAATGCAGCTCTTCCACGTACCCAGTCCTGTATAAAGTCATTACGCGTCCAATCTTTTAATATAGCCGGGAATTGATATTCCAACGTATTCCGGTCAATCCATGATTCGGTGGGTGAACCGCCGATAGCATTACAGATCAACCCCACCGGAACCTTCAAGCTATCCCGCAACATCTGACCGAAATAATAAGCGATTGCAGAGAAATGGGCAGCATTGGCAGGAGTACAAATTTCCCATTCGGTCTCCTTATAATATTGAAGATGATTCAAGGAATCGAGAACGGAAGCGTCCCATTGCACTGCGTCCGTGCGCCAGCGCGCTTTCATGTCATACAAACGTAACTGTTCGTCGGCAGCTTGAGGAATGTCTTTTTTGCCGGTAATAGTCTGCCGTAACATAAATTCCATATTCGACTGACCGGAGCATAACCAAACCTCTCCTATCAAGACATTTGTATATTTCAAGATTCTATGAGGGGTAGAAATTGTTAGCGTATAAGGTCCTCCCGCTTTCAACGGTGATAATTTCACGGACCATTTACCGTCCGGTGCAGCCTTTGTAATCCACCGCTGGCGGTCTATGCAAACTGTTACTTGCTCTCCTGCATTGGCTATCCCATGAACCTTCAAAGGAGTATCGCGCTGAAGAATCATATTATCCGTATAAAGCGGAGATAATTTCAAGCCTCCATAATCTCCGGTGATAGCCGAGTAAACTGTTCTCGCCATTATCGCTGCCCCTTCAGCAGCAGGATGAACAGCGTCCGGCAAAAGATAAGGATATGGATAAAGCGGTTCGTGGAAATCGATTAACTGTACCCCGGCATAGCGTGCCACCGTTTCAATAGCCGTTTGTATCTCTCCATGCCAATCACGGGTTCCCGACAAAAAACGGGTATGGCGGTCGGCAATCGGAGTCATTCGTGCAATGATAATCCGTACAGCGGGATTGGCCTCACGGAATGTATCAATCAGCTTCAAATAATCTTTCACAAAAAAATCACGGTAGTTAGGCCAATTGCGAGGGTCGGTATCATTGATACCCAAATGAATGACAACAATATCTCCTGCAAAATCCAATGCTTTCCGATATTCTTCCTGTCGAGTATAAGGGCGATGTCCCTGATTAAGCAGGGTAGCGCCAGGTTTCCCGAAGTTCTCGACTTCATAACGTTCTCCCAGCAGCTTTTGCAACTTCACAGGATAAGATTGTGTTGCACGGTCAGATAATCCTGTACCATAGGTAATACTGTTTCCTACACATGCAACCTTTATCCGTTGCTGGGCAGACAACACCCAACAAACGAACAGACAGACGAATAATAGTAAAATCTTTTTCATTTATTTCTTCCCAATGTAAGGTTTCACAATCTCTACCCATTTCAAGTAGCCTTTCCCCAGAAGATGCAAACCATCATTTGTATAGGTAGTGTTCATCTTTCCGGTTTGTTTGTCTATAAAATGGGAGTACAAATCTATATAGGTCGCTCCTTCTTTTTCTGCCAAGCCGACTAACCCTTTATTGATTTCAGGGATAACCTGCCAACGGGAAGTATGTCCCTTGAACATATTGTAATGGTCGGTGACCGGAAGAACACTTTGCAGATATAGCTTTGTTTTAGGCGAATCTGTCTTTATCTTCCTGACAATCATCTCAATACGGGATACAATAGTATCGGAGGGAGTTCCCCTACTCACATCATTAATACCAATCAAAAGAAATATTTTAGCGGGCTTTCCCTTCAGGATAGCATCAAGACGGTCATATACTCCCATACAAATGTCGCCGCTGATTCCACGGTTTTTGACATGTTTGTTCTTGAACAGTTCCGCCCATTCGGCACCGTTTGTGATACTGTTTCCCAGAAAAATAATGTCACTGGAAGTAACAGGCAGTTCTTCAAACAATGTAGCACGCTGGTAGTAAAACGTAGAATATTTGCGTTCTTGTGCGCGGCATAACAAAGACAGGGTCAATATGACCACTAAAAAAAAGATCTTTTTCATGACTATTCTTTTTATTTACTCATTAGCATATCCGTTTTTCATTATAGCATATCTGAGTTTCATTATAACATATTCAAATCTGCTCATAGCATATTTATAAATAGTTCTCTCTCTATAATCGATATGTCACTCTAGTGTTTTATTTGGTGAGTAAATGAGTCCTTCTACCGCTTTCTGTCCGTCAAGAGTAACAAAGACAGTAGTAAACATCCATTTTACTAGCCGGACTTCCGGGCTAACAAACTTCCCTACCGGTAATTTCAAAAGTACTTTATTCCAGCCTTTTTGCAGATGAACTTCCAAAGGCGGGCGTGCCACACAATTTTCGTTGCCCAAAGCTATTTCATTGCTTTTGGTGCGGTGAGTAGCTGTCCAGACAGGCGGTAATATTTCCTGTTCATTTATCCAGATACGGCTTTCCTTATAATCCCATTTTCCCGGCAGAGGAGGAAGATCGGCTTCGGAGCGTCCGTAATTCTGAAATTCAGCCCACAAACCAACGTTTTGTTCTTTCGGCGAATAGACATAGGTGTAGGCGTAGGCCGTATGGTTTTCTTTCGGTTCTTTATAAAATCCGGGAATAAGCGTCCCCCACACGTGGCGTAAATAGATTCCGGCACCAATAGCAGGACGCACATTGTATGTTTTTCCTCCATAGCTGTAACTATCCTGCAAAGTTTCTTCCGGAGGAAAAGCCTTTGCCAGATTTCCTTCGTTCGGGAAAGCATCTGTAATATTCCATTTCACATTTGTCTGGCGAACATACGCAAACGGATAACCGTCAAAAGTATGTTCTTTATGCCACAACAAACGACGTTCAAAATCGGCAAAACTTCTGAATAGTTCCGAATGCTCGTCGGTTGGAAGTATTGTTCCGTTCTTATCGAAATATTCCGTCCCACCACCTTTCCAGGCACGTTCCGCCATAGCCAGCATATTAGGATAGAAATTATTTTCGATAATCATCCCCCACTCGGTACTAACTAACCTGTCATTCCAGAGAGCCAGGATTGTCCCTGCCAAATCTTCGCTTCCTTGTTCCTTATTATAAATACGACTGTTGTACAATGCTATGATATCACCAAAGGTGTCAAAATGATTCAGATAATGAAAACGTGAGTCAATGGCGGGAATCCCTTTCTGCGCCTTTCCACGATAACTCCAAAGTTGAGTCATGTCAATCTCCCCGGGTTTGTAGTGCCAACCCGGATTCCATGAAATTACTTTCTTACCTTTGGAACGTACATAGGACACCATTTCCGGCACAAAACGGGGATTGGTAAACTGCACTTCATCCGTACCGATATGCAAATAAGGCACATCAAACGTTTCACAGACTTCATCCATCAACAATTTCAAAATTTTCATCCCTTCAGGACTTTGCATATCATGGCGGAAAGTACGTATAAATGCAGCGCTATGTCCGGGCATATCTATTTCGGGAATCAGCGTCATGTGATGTGCTTTACAGAATGCAACCAACTCCTTGGCTTCTTCCAGCGTATAATATTTGCCGGGCATGCGGGTGGTATTCGCACTATCGTTCAGCATCGGAAAAATCTTACTTTCCAAACGCCAGGATTGATTCTCGGTCAAATGCCAGTGAAAAACATTGATTTTGAATTTGGCAAGCGCGGCGATTTCACGCTTAAGTTCATCCAGTGAAATGTAGCTTCTTCCAACATCCTGCATAAATCCGCGAACCCGGAAAGCAGGCCAGTCGATGATCTCAGCTCCTTGAATATGCGTTTTTGAATTCCTTTTTTCTGCCAGCTGCCTTAAAGTTTGCATAGCCCAATAAACACCGCGTTCGGTTACAGCCTCAACAATTATCCGCTTCTTTGTGATGCTCAGTCGGTAGGCTTCATCCTGGTTCATCGGTATTTCGGGGAGGGTCGGCAGTAATTTAACTTCAATAGTACCGGTTGCCTTGGGGGAGACGGTTCCTCCCATTTCGGAGATAAGAGTTTCCCACTCCTGTTGAAGCACAGGAGTGGAAAGCTGTACCTTATTCACCTGAAAGTTTAAATGAGAGGGGGTAAACTTTTGCGGCTGGGGGAGCAGGTGATAATCACCTGCTTTTACCACTGAAATTGTGCATAAGTTAATTATAATATATATAAATAATATGAGTCTGTTTTTCATGATTACAGGTCGTATGATAATTCCTATTGTATTATATCTCTCAGCCGGATTGCCTGAAAAGTCATATGAGCGACACTGCTTTCATATAATATGCCGACTGTCTCTTTATCAATCATTGTCAAACAAGAATATCCCCAACCGTCACCTTCATCCAGCATCACTTGATGTTCGGGTAGCCAGGTGATACCTCCATCCAGACTGGCCTTGATCGTGATATGATGACGACCTTTTACCGTATTCGGATTGGAGAATAAAAGAATATCCTTATTTAATGTGTTGTCTGCCGCTTTCACGCTGATTAAACTTGCCATACACACCGGTTCCTGTAAAGCTTTACGGGAAGAAGGATGTTCTGTCCAAGTCTTACCGAGATCCTTGGTAGTAGCGACAGCACGACTGCCTCCACGGTTATCTCTCATATTTAACATCAGTACGCCAGGCTCCACTTCCGCTACCTGAGCTTCTGTTGTATTGGTGCGTGCATAGTTATGGATTTTCCATGTTTCGCCACGGTCTTTGCTATACATAATTCCCGCATTCGGAACACGGGTAGAATCGATAAACTGAATCGGGAATACCAATGTGCCGTCTTGCATGGTGATACCTCGTCCCGGTCCTTGCAAAAGGAAATACCAGGATGGATCTTTCACCTGATCTGTTATATTAATAGGCTCCGACCACGTTTTACCATCGTCCGCACTCTTTGACAATACCAACTGGGCCGTATGATTCATATCCATTCCCGGATAAGAACTCC
>OGGC01001582.1_pt1 | contig 14747 bp, 9 predicted proteins | sample 1571181 | NCBI WGS metagenome assembly OGGC01 (sample SAMEA2581930, study PRJEB24529) | metagenome | biome: Human gut stool | place: China | collected 2011 | reverse complement strand
CTGCTTGAAAGCATCGGAATAGGTGATACGATTACGCGTCACATTCGCCACCGCCGGTAATTCCCGCAACAACTGAATCTCCTCATCGCTGAATACTCCACCGCCACGCACGGCATACCTCCCGTCCTGTGTCTCCATTGCTCACTTCTCGTGGATATGCTTTATGATTCTATGGCCCGCTTGCCGTACGATACCCTCGTTTTTCCCCTCTCTTCGGAGACTGTCTGTGACTGCCTCGCATCCACGGTTCAGCTTGTTGCAACACGTCACACCAATCCGCACTGTCCCCTCGAAAAATATCCTCATCTGATGTGGATGACACCCCACAGATGTTCCCGCGGGGCTGGGTCGGACCGTAGGATAGTCGGGTCGCGGGCGCACGCAAAAGGGGCCAACCCGGTTGGATTGACCCCTGCATAGCTTTTGGCGTTACCGCCTTGTGAGTTTAGTGCATGCGCTGACGGCTCTTAACCGCAACGGTCACACCGGCACCGGCCACGAGCAGCGCCACGACAGTGAACAGCGTGGTGCCCGCAGCACCGGTGAGCGGCAGCTGGGTGATGGACTTCACGTTCTTCACGGTGGCGATCTGGTCGTCGGCCGGCAAAGTGACCTGATGGAGGAGATCCTGCTTGAAGGTAACAGTGCCGTTCTCTGCAATGCTCACGTCGAAGGTGACCCTGAAGTTCTGGGCGTAGCCGCTTGGAGCACTGGTTTCCATGACCGTGTAGTCTCCAGCTGCAAGGCCCTTGAACTGCACCAGACCATCAGCGCCGGAGGTGAACACCGTGGCGTTCGTTTGATCGTCAACAGAGGACCAAGCTTTGGATTCAGTATCCTGCTTGAGGAACTTGCCATCCTTCTTCTTGACGACGAACTGCGCGCCGGCCAAAGCGTTGGCATCGTTGTCGACGCCGATCTTCTTGAACTGGAAGCCGTAGGTCTTGGATTCGGTCTTGCCTTCGCCGCTGGTGCCACCATTGGTGGTGATCGTGGCCTTGTTGTCCACGCTGCCGTCCAGGCCGGCCAGCGCATCCTTGGTGACGACGCCGGTGTACGACACGACGATGGTCTTGCCCGCCAGGGACTTCGCGCTGGCGAACGTGATGGTCGTAGTGGTGCCGACGGCGGCGCTACCGGTCTGTTCCACCTTGTACAGGGCGGCATCCACGTCCTTGCCGTCGACCTGCACCTTGAAGGTGTTCGTCTCGGCGACCTTCAGGCCCTTGGACGCAGTATCGGTAATGGTGAAGGGATACACGTCATAGTTGGCTGCGGAAGCAGGGACGGCCGCGGACACGGTGAAGTCGACGGTGTCGCCGACATTCACGGTCTTGCCGTTCACATCCACATCGCCGACCTTGGCGGTCTTGCTCGGCGGGGTGAGCGGGTTCTCGTTCTTCGCATTGAACCGGCCCACAGTGGTGATGCCGCCCTGGCCGGTCTTCGCGTCGGCAACGATCCGCAGATTGTCCAGGACATTGACGGTGGTGGCCACAACGGCCGGAGTGCCGGCCTTGCCGTTATAGGTGTCAGTCACCAGGTACCAGCCTTCGCCATCCACCGCGACCGGCTGGGCCGTGCCCGCCTGCTCCGCGGTCACGGTCAGGCCTGCGCCATCGGCGGTCGGCAGCGGATTGGTCTTGGCCAGTTCTTCAGCGAACTTGCGGATCTGCTCCGCGTTGAACGTCGCCACATATGCGGCCGGATTGTCCTTATATTCCGCCGGAACGCTGTTCTCAGTATCGTTGTCGGCGGCATCGGCGGCCGTGGTCACGAAGGTCTTCCACGCCTCGACCGTGTTCACTTCGACGGAACCGCTGTCGGCGTTCGCGAACGTGGCGAACTTGTACGGCGTGTACATGTGGCCTTCCTGCGCGTTGTTGACCTGCAGCAACGGGGTCGTCTGCGGATCAGCAGCCTGTGCACTGGCTGCGCCCAGAGCCATGCCACCGAGCAGCGTCGCAGCGGCGGCGATGCCGGCGAAAAGTTTCCTCATCTTCATGAAAACCCTCTCTTCCTTATTGTTTGATTACTTGTTTCTGCGATCGCGGGAGGCGGGAACCCAACTTGCTCCCGCAATCCGCAAATCTTGGATTATCGGTCGGAACGCCTTCAAGTTGGCAGACGTTCCGACCCCGCACAGCGATTCAGACGAGTCGCTTCTTGCCGTTCCACACACCGGCAGCGCCGATGAGCAGCACCGCAAGCCCGCCGACCGCACCGCCGACGAACAGCCACTGACGATCCGTCATCCCGCCCGTCAACGGCAGCGCCGACACTGCGATGTAGTGGTTGATGAAAGCGACCGGTTGCGTACTGACGCTCTGCGATTCGGGAACCGTCTTGCCATTGTCGTCCAGCACCTTGGTCACGGACGTCACGGCAGAACCCCACTTGCCGGCAGCGTTTTTGCTCACGGTCACCACGACCTTGTACTTCGCCTGTGAGTAGTGCAGTGCAGTGATTTTTCCCAGGTTTTCCGTCACGTAGTACGTGTATTCGGCGTCACCGGCGTTGTAGGTGATATCACCGAAGGACTCGGTATGGTCGGTCGAATCACGCTTCACCGTGACCGTGCATGACTGCTGATCCTTGCAGCGGGTCGGCAACGGGGCGTTGCCTTCCGCCTCCAACATGAAGTCGAACTGGTCGGAATCCTTCCACTCACGACCGGTCAGATTCTTCTGCACCGAGATTAGGTGCTGCAGTGATACCGGCTTCAGCGTGTTGGTGATGGTCGCAGTCAATGTTCCCTCATCGGCATTGGAAGACCACACCATCTGCTTGGTCAAATCAGCATTGTTATTCGCGGCATTGTTGACTTTGTAGGTGACGTCATATCGGTCATCGCCGGTGGTTTCCACCACGGAATACGTGTAGCCGGGCACCAGATTATCGACCGTTGTGGTCCAATTGTTGGCGGCGTTCAGCGTGATCGAATCACCAACGTTCTCCGCATTAGTAGTCGCACCAATCGCCTTGCGTTGCAATTGCACCGTCACGGAATTGGCATGCTCACCGCTGCCCTTCCATTGCTTGGTGATGTTGATCTTGCCAAGCTTCACCTGCACCACCGGATGCGGATATTCGGCTTCGGTCCTTTCACAGGATGTCGCGTTGTTGACCTCGGTGAGCACGCAATAGTTCAGCTTTGCATCCACGTTGGAATAGTAGCCTTGCTTCCCGGCGGATACGTTTCCGGTATCCGCGTCTCCCATATCCGGATAGTTGTTGCCGCTCGCATAGTTGGTATATGCGGCATCGCTTGGCTTGACTTTGAAGGAAACGTCGATGTCATCAGCCTTTTCTGCGACGATGCCATCAGTACCGTCAGTACCGTTGAACGTCACCGTCACGGTGCGATTGCCGGAACTGTCGACGCTGTATATGGCCGTATATCCGCTCGTCAGCTTGGTACTGCCGTTCTTCACCGTCACATATTGCGTGATGTTGGCACCGTTGGCGACACCTGCGAACTCGACCGGATCCACCCACTGGGACAAGGTGTCGGCGATGGAGAAGACCTTGATCTTCGCGGAAGAGGTAATGGTGGAATAGATCTGGTCGAATGCTTTCGTCAGATTCTCAGCGTTCGTGCCGTCAAATTCCTCGCCATTCACTGCATTGGCTTCAGTGGCGAGATCGGTCATCTTATTCGCATCAGCGGAAGTCTTCACCACATAGAGTGCGGCATCGCCACGTTTGTTAGCCTCAGCCAGGGCGGCAGCATAGTTGAAACCGTATGTATCGCTATTTCCTGCACCGTACGCGCCATCGGAACTACCATCAGGATTTTCACCCCACATGTACCGTTGTGCTTGGCAGGACTCCGGGGTCGTATATTCCGGATGAGCAGTCCGCCCATCCCAAAACGAATACGAATAACATCCGCTGTACGAGGTCGTACGGTATGTCGGATTGCCATCCGAGAGGAAGATGATGTGCTTCTTCACACCAGAGCGGCCTTTCAGATCGTTTGCCTGCTGGAGCGCGGCCTCCCAGTTGGTGCCGCCGTCGGGGTTACCCTTCACGGCGTTGTTGATTTCCGAGGCGTTCGTGGTGAACGTCTGCTTGAGAAAAGCGTTAGTGCTGAATGTCACTACCGCCATACGTACCTGTTGATCATCCGACAACGTTGAATTCTCGGTAGTCAGCAATTTCTTGGCGAGCGCGTTGGCAGCTTTTTTCGCATTGCTGTCGAGTTCGCCCTTCATGCTGCCGGACTTGTCCATGACCAGCACAATGTCGGCCGGTGTGGCAGTGGTGACCGTGGATGAGGTGCTATCGCCGGATGCGGTCAGATACAGCGTGTACTGATCACCGTCGCCGCCATCGGTTTTCACGATGCTTTTGTTGTTCGACGGCTTCACATTGGAATTCACGATGGTTACATGACTCGTCTTGCCCACGGTGAACAAGCCGGTTTCGGCGTATGCATTATCATTGCTGCCCTGCTGCGTCATCGGGGAACCGTTCGCGGACACGGTGTAGCCGCTAGAGTCCAACTCCCGCACCTTATACGAGGTAGCGTCGGTGAAACTGTCGGATTGCACGCGGGCGAATTGACCCTTGGTCAGCGTTATCACACCGTTGTCTCCGATCGACTTATCGGATTGAACGACCTGATTGGTGTACGCATTGTACACGCTGTATTCGCCCTGGTACGGGGTTAGGGAATCGTCGACGAACAGCTGGAATTGGAACTGTTTGTCCGCGTCGATGGTGCCTAGGGCTTCCTTCTCGATATCGATGGCCTTGGACGGCTTCACCGGCAGATTGAACTTGATCTTGCAGTTGGAGCCGCCGTCGCCGCGTTCCAGATAGAAGAAACTCAGATGATGTGTCTTATACGGCGTGGAATCCCATCGCTTTCCCGCATTGGCAAATGCCTGGTCGATTGTTCCGGCAGGATGGTTTCCATGACTCTGCGTCCTGTCATAGGTGATCTTGCCGGTGGCGAAATTGATGCTGCCATCCAACGCCTGATGGATACCACCCAAATCAAGCACCAGCACATCATCGATGAACACCCACACATCATCGTCGCCGGTAAAGTCGAACACCATGTCCTGATTGTTAACCTTACCGTATTCCGGCATGTAGAACTCGGCGCCAAGATTCATGCCGAAAGAATATTTATTATTCTCACTATCGTCTCCAAATGGAGCGAAGCAAGGAGTACTAGCCTGGTCCGTACAAGTCCAGTCGATCCGCGTGAACTTGTTCGACACCGTGTCATATGTAGCCTTCTGGAAATCGGCGTCGAAACCGTAATACCCATCCTTGTCCAATGTCAGCAGTCCGCCATCCGGCTCGTAGCTGGTGACGGCTTCATCATCAGGCTTCCCGCCAAAGAGATAGTCCAATGATTCTGATTCCTTATCAGCCGCCATGGTCGGATAGCCATCATTTGTCAGGGTTTTATTCACAATACCGGTGTATGCGCCATTGTCATTACCGACATATTTGTTATACTCTTCTGGACCAGCGTTCTTGAATTTCAACGCATGACCCTTATTGATGGCATTACGATCGTAATCATGCAATCCCAGGCTGATGCCGGCCTGCTGCTCCGTGGTCTGTTCGGTATCATCCGCCATCGCGGCGGAAGTGGTGGCGTAGCCCATGCCGCCGAGCATGGCGATCGCAACGATGACGGCGACTATTCGTTCAGCAAAGCTCCTCTCGGGCTTTGCCTGTTGTATTCGCGTATGCCTCATCTGCTACCTCCCCTTACCCACCGTGTGCATGTGCACGATTCACATCTTCATCACCAGTCACGCATCCAGCCGACGCGGATACACTTCCGGCGCTCCAATTTTGAACAATAAAAGGAAAAGGGAATGGATATGTACACCCTAAGCGCGGGAGATTCGGGGGTATGAAATAGCCTCGAAACCAAGTGATAACAACGTTTTCAGCTATCTGCGCTACCCGAAATTCACATAAGCCCGACGTCCGACGGGGCAACATTATTCACATGTCCGCAACCGTACGGATGTCGCCTCAGCATGCCAACGCAACAGCTAGCCACGTTTCGGCCACCAAGCCGCATGTCTGCGAATATGCCATGGCCGTCTACGCAGCCAGGCAAGCAGCATCCCCGACACAAGCACGCCAGCCGACACCGCAATCGCAATCAATCGCGCGTCCTTTGCCGCATTCTGTTCCTCGGGAACCACTCCAGGAATCGCGGAACGCACCGCCGAAACCAGCAACCGGTGGGTGTTCACCCCGTACGGTGTGCAGGTCATCAACGTCACCCGGTCCTCGCCGGGCACAATCTTCAGCTTCGAGGTGTCATTCGGTTCGATCACCGAAATGCGATCCACCTTGTAGCCGAGCGTACGGCCCATCACTTCGATGTAGAAGTAGTCGCCGACGTGCATCTCATCCAAGCGCGTGAACATCATCGCCTCGACCAGCCCACGGTGGCCGGTGATCACCGCATGCGTGCTCCGCCCGCCCACCGGCAGGCTGCTGCCATACAGATGTCCGGATCCGGATGCGAGCGCCGACTGCGACGTGCCATGGTAGATCGGCAGACGTACGGAAATCTTCGGAATGCGGATGGTGCCCATCACGCCGCTGCCCGAATCGAGCAAACTTTGATATTCCGCATCCTTCGCACTGGCGCTATTTGATTCCGCAGCACCAGATTCACTGGACTGCGAGCTGCCCTGCACTTGGGAGAACGGGTCTTGAGCCTCGCCGAGAATCGGCTGCCCCGAAGCCGCAAGCCGCCTGTTATATGCTTTGGCCGCGGCAAACGCCTCATCAGCCTGGGGGTAAGGCCAGCCGGCAACCGCCTGCGCGGACCGGTCCGACGTATTCCGTAGCTCCCGCGCCGACTGATACTGTAGAAACGTAGGAAACCCACCGATACCTATCGCAAGAATGATCAGCAGCGCCGCAACCACCCGCATGGCAATGACTTTCCTACGTTCTCTGCGCCACTGCCGCACCTCATCGGCAATGTCGACGGCTTCTTCGAAAGACGGCTCCCGACCGCGCTGCTGCTGCCGCATGTCCATCACTGGATGAACTTCCGCAGCACACGTTCCAGCTCGTCGATACGCAACGCTTGCTTGGCGATGAGCATGTCGCATTTGCTGATGGTCAGTTGCGCCTGAGCAAGCTTCGCCGCCATATTCTGCGATTCGTCGGCTTCAGTTGGATCATTCGTCTCCCCTTCGTGCGTAGCCCCTTGCAGTTCGGCGATCGACAAATCGTCTTCAACATCCTGCAGATAATGATTCATGGCCCCTTTTCCCTTTCGACGCTCATCACGTTCCTGCTGCTTCCAGCGCGCGATGCACCGCTCAATGCGTTTGTATCCGATGAGTTTCGGGTCGAGACCCGCCTCGCGGAAGATGGCGGCCGGCGATTCGCCCGCATTGTATCTGCACATGACTTCGATGCGGAAACTGTCGGCATACCGGATATGCGACGCGCTCACGCTTTCCACTGCGGGAAGGCTGGCCAAATACGCGCGCTCCTTTGCGGTGAATTTTCCATCAACCATTCTTCCCTCCCCCTATATTGCCTAAACAGCTTGGTTCAGAATCGTATCGGAGCTTTCCCATTGGCACCCTCGTTAAAACCCTCGAATAAAGCCCACCCTTCCCCCAATGAAAAGAAGGAGTTCCATCTTCAAAACAAAACAGTTCCGCCATTTTGCACAGATAGTAACGCTCATAGAATTACCCCCCCCCCCCATAAAATTTACAAAAACTTAACCTTGCCCCAGAGTGCCCTTTGGCTCATCATGGGGCATCACGTCCTTGAACACCGTCATGCAGACTCACTAGGCTAGAAACATGACGCAAGAGCTCGTTTCATTGACTATCATCATGGCGGTGGCGGCCGTCAGCCCGATTGTGGCGCAGCTGATTCCAGGAAGGTTCATTCCACAAACTGTGCTGCTGCTCGTCACCGGAGCCGCACTCGGTCCGTACGGACTGGGCGTAATCGAGGTGAACGACGCCGTGAAACTCTTGAGCGAGCTCGGCATGGCGTTCCTATTCCTGCTCGCCGGCTATGAAATCGACCCGAAACGACTCGCCGGACATCAAGGCAAAGTCGGCCTTGTCACATGGATCATCACCTTGGGGCTCGCCGGACTCGTCGTGACCCTGCTTCCATTCTTCGCAAAGCAAGGCATCAACGGCATCGCCACGGTAATAGCACTTACCACCACCGCTCTCGGCACACTCATGCCGATTCTCAAGGAACGCAACCTCGAAGGCACCCCCATCGGCGACGCCATCATCTCGTACGGAACGTGGGGCGAACTCGGACCAATCCTTGCCATGGCCATCCTGCTATCCACCCGAACCGGCTGGCAGACCATGCTCGTGCTCGGCGCGTTCCTTACCATCTGTCTACTGTGCGCAATGCTACCCACGAAAGCACTGAAAACCGGCCATCGCCTGTACCGTTTCCTTACGGAAAACGCGAACACGTCATCGCAAACGCTCATGCGACTGACCACATTCCTGCTCATCTTCCTTGTCACCATTTCTGCACTGTTCGAACTTGACGCGGTGCTCGGCGCGTTCGCCGCAGGCTTCATCCTGCGTTACATCATCCCCGACGGCAGCAAGTCGCTGGAAATGAAGCTGGAAGGCGTCGGCTACGGATTCCTTATTCCTGTGTTTTTCGTGGTGTCAGGAGCCGCGATCAACGTGCGCGCCGTGGCAGGCCGACCCGCGCTGCTCGTCGCGTTCATCGTAATGCTCATGCTGATTCGCGCGGTGCCCGTATATGTTGCGCTATCGCTCGACAAACGCGAGAATCCGCTGTCATCGCATCATCGCGTCACCGTAGCGCTGTATTGCACGACCGCGCTGCCGATCATCGTCGCCGTCACGTCACTGGCGGTGAAGGTCGGCACCATGCAAGGCGACACCGCGTCAACACTGGTCGCAGCCGGCGCGATTACGGTGTTCCTAATGCCACTGCTTGGCTCGATCACATATCAGGTGGCCGACGTACATCCGGTCACCGCGGTTCGGGAGATTGCACACACACCATCCGATTGGCGGACGATCGTGCACGAACATGCGCAGGTGCGTGCGCTGCTGCACCATCAGGACCGGCTCAAGCGTATGGCGGAAACATTGGACGCACTGGAGAAGATGGGAACGATGGGACATGGCGATGCGGCACATAGCAATGCCGGACATGGCGATGAATATCGAGCCGAACTTGTGAAACGTGCGCGCCGCGAAATCGACCGGCAGTTGAAGGAACTCGGCCTGGACCCGCAGCTCACCACGCAACTGCCACACAACTACCGTTATCCGAAGAACTGAAACGCGAATCCGAGCCTTTCCGGCACTCTAAGTGTCCGATTCTGGAGAAACGGACAACCGTAACGCACTTTTACCCGTCTGAATGTCCGATTCTGGAGAATCGGACATTCAGACATGCGCCTATTCGACGGATTTGAGCGAACTAATCGGGTCGATACGATCCAACACCGGATTCACGAACAACTGCACGAGCAGCGCGAAAGCCATGGTCGCGCCGGCCGCAATCACATAACTCAACGGCGTGCATTCCACTTCGAAATACAGTGCGGGCATATTCAACGCAGCCGTCAGCAATCCGCCGACGAAACGGCCGAGAGGCAAGCCCAGCACCACGCCCATCATGGTGAGCACCATCATTTCACGGTTCACATAGTGGTGAACCTCTTTGTCGAAGAATCCGAGCACCTTGAGCGTGGCCATCTCGCGTTCACGTTCTGACACGTTGGTGTTGGCGAGCGTGAACAACACCACGAGCGCGAGCCCGCCCGCGAGCGCCACGATCAGCGCGACCACCGCACCCATCAGATCGAATTTGAAGCTTTCCGCCATGTGCGCGCAGCTCACGGCTTTCATGACCGCATCGTCGTCTTCCAGCTTTTCCGCATAGGCGGCCTGGGATTCGCCTGAACCTTTGAGCTTCGCATACATGGCGTTCCACACCAATTGTTGGCCGTTTGACGATGCGCCATTCGAGGTACCGGATTTGCCGTTTTGATTGTCCGATTCTCCAGAATCGGACGCGGAAGATGCGGAAGACGTGCCGGATGCAGCAGTATCGAACAGCTGGCGATAATAGGTTTCGCTCACATACACGTCCGATCCGATCACACTGCGGATCACCGCGCTGACATGCGCTTCGGCCTGCATATCGTCACCGTTGGTCAGCGTTACCATACCGCCCGCTTTGACGCCCATCGCGCTTGCCGCGGACTGCGATACGATCACGCCGTCATCGCCCAGACTTACCGCGCCCTTCGTACCGGAGGTACCATTCGCGTCCGATTCTCCAGAATCGGACATCTGGGACCCGTTTTTACCCGTCTGGTTGTCCGATTCTCCAGAATCGGACACCGAAGACGCAGAGGAAGACGCTCTGGACTTCCCGCTGAACAACGACTTCGCACCATCCACCCAACTGGAGCGCACCGGCTGCAACGTGACCATCTTGCCGAACTCGCTGCGTTCACTGTCGGGCACGGCAACCAGCTGAATGCTTTCGCTCCCCGAATCGCCGGTCAAATCACCCGATTCAACGCGCACGTCCATGCTCGACGTGACGCGACCATCCGAAGCGACTTTCTGCCGCATCGCATCAGCGTCATCATCGTTCGCGACCACCATCAAATCGTACTGATACACGTCCTGATACTGTTTCGCGCCCAATGCGGCAACGGTGTCGTTGATCGCAAGTCCGCACACAATCAGCGCGGTGCAGCCGGCCACGCCGCCGACCGTCATGATCAGACGCGATTTGAAACGGAAAATGTTGCGCGCCGTGACTTTGCCGAGGAAGCTCATGCGATTCCACAACGGCTTGATACGCTCCAGTAGAATGCGCGATCCTGCACGCGGCGCTTTCGGACGCATGAGACTGGCCGGCTTCTGTCGCATTTCCTGCGCGCACGCATACACGGTTGCGGCAAGCACGCCGACCACGAACAGCGCGACTCCGGCCGTTCCGTACAGCCAGTCGTATGCCAAGCGTACGTCCGGCATCACATACAAGCCTCGCAATACGACGAGCAGGAACGCCGGAATGCCAAGGAAGCCTGCGATCAGGCCGAGTCCACCGCCGATCAGGCAGGCGAACAGCGCGAACAACAGGTATCGTGAGGCGACCGCAAGACGCCCGTAGCCGAGCCCTGTGTATGTGCCGATCAGCCCGCGATCCTCTTCGACCATACGCGCCATGGCGGTCAGACTCATCATCACCGCCACGAGCAAGAACACGATCGGGAATGCGTTGCCCAGCGATTGGATGGATTCCAGATCAGATTTCAGCGAGCTGAATCCGCCGATTTGCGACCGGTCCTGCACATACCAACGCACTTGCGGAATGCTGTCTTCCAGCTCGTTTTGCTTGGATTGCAGTGTCCGTTCGGTGTCTTTTTTCTGCTGGTCCAATTTCGATTGCGCCTGGTCGAGTTGCGCTTTGGCTTCCGCTAATTGCGGGCTTGCGGCAATTACCGTTTCACGTAGTGTTTCACGGGTTGTTTCGTCGAGGGATCCTGCAGCCGCGCCCGCCTGCATATTGACGATTTGGTCGATTTGCTGGTTGAGCTGGCTGCGATTGCTGTCGATCTGCTGTTGCGCTGCGGCGAACTGTTTGTCGGTTTGCGCTTTCGCCTCGTCGATTTGTTTGGTTCCAGCGTCGAGTAGTTCCTGATGACGCGCTTTCTGGCGATTGGTTCGCACCGTGCCGTCGATGCGGTCAGCTACTTCGCTGACGGTGTCGTCGTACACGTCACTGAACGAGTCCTTGTCGGCGGCGCCTTTCACGAGAATGGTGACGGCCGTGTACATGCTGCCGGTCACACCGTCGGACGGCGCAAAGAACGTGTAGTCGCTGGTGGCGGAGGAACGGAACGCGTTCGTACCCGAATAGCCGTCTGGATTGGTGAGATCCTGCGGGTCAAGCACCACGCCCACAATAGTCAGTTCGGTGGGGAAGCTCGGTGCCTGATTGTCCGATTCACCAGAATCGGACACGGAAGACGTCGCAGAAGAAGCAGAAGACGCCGAATCCTGCGGTGTCACCGTAATATGGTCGCCCTTTTTATATCCGGAATCCTTGATGAATTTGCGCGTCACCGCGATCTCACCGGACTTTTCAGGCATACGGCGGTTTGCGAACGTTCGCCCTGCACTTTCGCGACACCGGAAATCTTACGGAGCGCGGCAATATCGTCATCGGTCAATCCGGCCGTCGACAACACCTGAATGTCGTGCAATCCTTGGGTGTCGAAAAAACGATCCGTCGCAAGAAAAGCGTCTCGGCAACCCGCGTAAATGCCCGTAAGCACGGCGACGCCCAGCAACGAGATCAGTGCGATGGAGATGAATCGCTTCCACGCATGCAACCACATACGCACCATGTCTTTGATGAATGCCATGACGACCTCCAGCCCGTAGCGCTCAAGCAGCACCAACCATCGCTCTCACAACCTTCATTTTATTGAACTATCGAACTATTGAACACTATGAAACCGAATCCACGCGCTACAGCTACAATCGGGGAAGACGCGCCATACCAAAAACCATAGGCGCGTCACCTACCACTACTGCCGAACGCAACATCGCCAAGATCGCAAACTTTTGCCGAATTTGCCGAATATTGCCGAGGCACCCAAGAAGAGGAAGCATTCATGAGCGACGCAACCGTTGCGAAGAAACCGCGCGAAACCGACGATGTGCCGGTTCCGCCGACGCTGCGCAAGTCTTTGAAGAATCGTCATATTCAATTGATCGCATTGGGCGGCGCGATCGGCACCGGCCTGTTCTATGGTTCCAGCGAGTCGATTCAGCTGGCGGGCCCGGCCATTCTGCTCGCCTATCTGATCGGCGGTCTGGCGATTTTCCTGATCGTGCGCGCCCTGTCCGAAATGGCGGTCGAGGATCCGAAGGCGGGCGCGTTCAGCTATTACGCCACGCAGTACTGGTCGAAGCGAGCCGGCTTTATTTCCGGCTGGAATTACTGGTTCAACTACGTGCTCGTGGCCATGGTGGAGTTGGCCGTGGTTGGCTCGTTCGTGAATTACTGGTTCCCGAACATTCCGAAGTGGGTGTCGGCGGCGGTGTTCCTGGTGGCCATCGCGGCGCTGAATCTTATGGGCGTGAACAAGTTCGGCGAATTTGAATTCTGGTTCGCCATCATCAAGATCGTGGCCGTGCTTGCCATGATTTTCGGCGGTTTGTATGTGATCATCGCGAATGTGCCGACCGCTTCGGGCATTCGCGCGTCGTTCGCCAACTGGTTTACCGTTGACGGCGGATTCCTGCCGCATGGCCTGATGTCTCGCAATGCGGACGGCACGTGGACCGGTCTGCTGATGGCGCTGGTCGTGGTGATGTTCAGCTTCGGCGGCACCGAGCTCATCGGCATCACCGCGGGCGAAACTGAAAATCCGCGCACCACCATCCCGAAAGCCACGAACGGCATTATCTGGCGTATTCTCGTGTTCTACATCTGCGCGCTCGGCGTGATTATGGCCGTGGTGCCGTGGAGCACGATCGACGGCAATTCCAGCCCGTTCGTGCAGATTTTCGACTCGGTGGGCGTGCATGCGGCCGCCGGCATTCTGAATTTCGTGTGCTTGACCGCCGTGATGAGCGTGTACAACTCCGGCCTGTACGCGAACTCGCGCATGCTGTATTCGTTAGCGAAGCAGGGCAATGCGCCCGCGTATCTGGGCCGCCTGAACAAGCGCGGCGTTCCGGTCGGGGGTGTGATCACGTCGGCCATCATCATTGCGATCGCCGTGGTGGTGGTGTTCGTGTGGCCTGATTTCGCGTTCAATTATTTGATGTCGATTGCCACGATTGCCGCTGCGATTAATTGGATCATGATTATGCTTACGGAAATTAAGTTCCGTCGCGTTGTCGCCGCCGGCGACGGTCCGAATGATTTGAAGGGATTGAAGGGCCAGGAAGCACTTGACAAACTTGCGTTCAAGCTGCCGTTCGCCAAGGTGACGCCGTATGTGGTGATCGCGTTCATGCTGCTGGTCGTGGTGCTGATGTGCTTCTCCGCAAGCTATCGCATCGCAGTGGTCGCCGGCGTGATTTGGCTGGTCGTGCTGTTCGCCGCCTATCAGATCACACAGAAGCGCGCCTGAAGTCGTAAGGCAACAATGCGCCCATGCCTCAAGCGAGGGGCACGGGCGCTTTTTGATTTCAGATTACGATTTCAGATTTCAGATTTTGATTTCCAATCCGCGATTCCCGGGCTGTTCTGGGGACTCGCGCCGTTCGACCTGTGGTACCTGTCGAAGCAGTCCGGCAACACCGTCGCAATCCTGTATGGCGTAACCCTTGCGGCGATCGCCGCGATCGGCTCGCTGCTCGCTTTCATCCTGCCCTTGTCGGGGCACAGCAAATGCGCAATCGCAATTTTTAATTCATCATCGCATTAACTCATCATCGCATCTTATTCCGCTGCCGGAGCGGGACCGGTCGAAGCGCGGGCACGAAATTCGTACGGCCCTTCCATCAGATGCCCCACACGCTCGCCGCCGATCAGCTTGAGCAGCAATCCGGCGGCCTGCTTACCGGTATCGACCACGTCACGGCCCATGGCGGTCAGGTTCGGATACGCCGCGGTGCACATGAGGGAATCATCCCACGACATGATGGAGATTTCCTCCGGTACTTTGATGCCTTGCGAAGCTGCCACGCCAAGGCCAGCCAACGCCATCACATCATTGTCGT
>OGGC01001563.1_pt1 | contig 14938 bp, 17 predicted proteins | sample 1571181 | NCBI WGS metagenome assembly OGGC01 (sample SAMEA2581930, study PRJEB24529) | metagenome | biome: Human gut stool | place: China | collected 2011 | reverse complement strand
CTTTGTTGGAAGTAGAGAAAGAAACCATCGAGCTTTTCATTCCGATGCTTTTAAATAGATAGCTAAGTAGTTCCAGTCCGACGAGGGTTAACACCGTGGCGGCAATACCGATGGTGTACATTCCTGCACCTACCGCCAAGCCGATACCTGCTGTTGCCCAGATTCCTGCGGCGGTAGTCAGTCCGCGTACAATCTGTTTTTGAAAGATGATGGTTCCTGCACCGATAAATCCGATACCGCTGACAACCTGTGCCGCCACCCGACTGGGATCGAGTGTGACACTACTTTCTTTTATAATTTCCTGAAACCCGTATTGGGAAACAATCATAATCAAAGCACTACCTAGCGACACGAGAAAATGAGTGCGGTATCCGGCCTCTTTGGCACGGTATTCACGATCCAGTCCAATGATGGTTCCCAGTATTCCGGCGACCAATAAACGGATTATAAAATCCATATTCAACATCATGTATTCAATCTCCTTTCTGTTTTTTATTGTTTGTGGAAAAATGCTTAGGACTATAAATATACAATTATTTCCCCTTTTTGTATCAATCATTTAGTAATATTTGAACGTATCCAATTCATTTTATCGTATATTCGCAGATTCAAATAAATGTTTAATCCAGCGACCGAGCAAATAATGAAGAAAAGAATTTTTTATATAATCAGCTTTCTGGTGATCTTCTGTATTGAGGTGTTGATAGCTTTGTATGTACGCGACCGTTTCATACGTCCCTATGTCGGAGATATGCTGGTTGTAGTGCTGGTATATAGCTTTGTACGTATCTTTCTACCGACGGGGATTCCGCGGATGCCGTTTTATGTCTTTCTTTTTGCCTGTTTCGTAGAAGTGTTGCAATACTTCCAGCTGGTGGAAACATTGGGCATTACGAACCGCGTAGCCCGAATTGTGCTGGGTTCTACGTTCGATTGGGGAGATATTGCCTGCTATGCTGTGGGATGCGTTTTCATTGTCTTATTCGAGCATTTCGTCCGGCGTAGATCGTAGAGGATTTATTTCTCTTCCGCTTTGGTTTCGGATGGGTTTAGGCTGTGGCCGCAATATTTGCAAAACTCTGCATTATCTTCGTGTCCAGAGCGATGGCAGTTGGGACATTCTTTGTCTCTCCTGCGTTTATACTCTTTCATCATGGAGGCAGATACGATACCTGTCGGTACGGCGATAATCGTGTAACCGATGAGCATGACGCAGGCGGAAAGGAATTTTCCGAGGCCGGTGGCGGGAGTAATATCTCCATAACCTACGGTAGTCATGGTGACGATAGCCCAATAGATGCTGTTCGGGATATTGTTGAACTGGGAGTTGGGTTGCGTTCCTTCAATCATATACATTAGCGTTCCGATGGAAGTCACCAGAATGACGACAAACAAGAAGAACACTGCAATCTTCTTACTACTTTCACGCAAGGCAGTGAGCAGCCGTTCCCCCTCATTCAGAAAGTTGAAAAGCTTGAAGACGCGGAACACACGTATCAGGCGGAAGGCACGAATGATGAGTAGATAGCGGGCGCCCGGGAAGAGCAGACCGATGTAAAGAGGCAACGTGGCCAGTAAGTCTACGATACCGAAAAAGCTGAATATGTATTTCCGGGGACGGGGTGAACAGTAGATCCTCGTCAGGTATTCGAAAGTAAAGAAGCCGGTGAAAAGGAATTCCATAATGACGAACGGAGTCGTCAGATAGGTGGGAAGTCCTTTTAGGCTTTCGATGATGACGAGCAATACGCTGACCAGAATACAGGCGATAAGAATCACGTCGAACAATTTCCCGGCAGGGGGGTCCGATTCGAAGATGATGACGTATAACTTTCGTTTCAGTTTCTCGTCATGCAAAAAACGATGGATTCTTTCTTTCAGTTTCATATCAATAGTGCTTGGCCGGAATTAAAGAAAAAGCCTTTTTAGTCGATGACCCACTGTTTATTGTAGGCAACGGTCTTTTGCGGGTTGTAATACATTCCCTCTTGTGTAGGAATATAGAGAATGTATGTCTTTCCGGTCTTGTTCTTCAATGAAGTGTCGCGCAGCCAGGGGTTGGCATCACGAAGTTGGGCATAGGTGATTCCCTGTGATTTTGCGTAGTCGTTCAGATCGTCGATAGAAGTGTTGACGGTTACCTCTTTATAAGGAATAGGCGGATACAGATGTTCCCGTTTCAAGAGGAATCCGTAACGTTGCGGGTTATTGAATATCTCTTTGGCTGCCAGCAGGCGGAACATGTAGCGGGAAGTTTCCTCTACCAGCCATAAGTCCATGGCATGACTTGCCAACTGCTTTTCAAGTTGGGAGGAGATACGTCCCTGTCCGGCGTTATAGGCGGCGGAGACAGCCATCCAGTCGCCATATTTGGCATACGCTTGTTTGAAGTATTTGCAGGCGGCAACGGTTGCTTTTTCAATATGATAGCGTTCGTCTACGTTATCGTTCACTTCCAGCCCGAATTCCCGTCCGGTGGCAAGCATAAATTGCCATAGACCTGCTGCTCCTGCCGGAGAGCGTGCGATGTTATTCAGATTGCTCTCGATGACCATCAGGTATTTGAAGTCATCAGGAATACCGTTTGCTTTCAGTATCGGTTCGATGATGGGGAAGTAACGGTTGGCACGCTTGATTAATAACATGGTGGTGGAGTGCATATAGGTGAAGGCCATCATCTCGCGGTCCATCCGTTCGCGGCGGTCATAGCGCCGGAGGTCAATCGTTTCCCCGTCGAAGGTGACCTGTGCGGGAACAGTAGGCGGAGTGACACAATAAGGCACTTCCGATTTGGCGGAATGTTGTTCGTTCACTTGGCTGCTGCCTGTCAATATTGGGATGGAAGCACCGATACAAAATACTAATATAAGTGTAAGAATATAGTTGATTTTCATTTGTCTTTTCATTTTATAACCTTTTTGGATGCTTCAATGTTTACGTCTATCTTGCAAAGATAACCTCATTTTGCTTTTTTCAAAGAACTTTTCTTGCATTTTATACGTTTTTCTAATAGAGTTAAAATAAACAACGAATCAAGATGAATATAGCAATGACCGGAGCTACCGGATATATAGGTAAACATCTTTCTAATTATCTTACAGAAAAGGGCGGACATCGGATCATTCCTCTAGGAAGGTCGATGTTTCGCGAAGGTATGTCCGGTTATTTGATTCAGACACTGACCCATTGTGATGTTGTCATCAACCTGGCAGGTGCACCTATCAATAAACGTTGGACACCGGAATATAAACAGGAGCTTTTCAACAGTCGTATTGTTGTAACCAATCGTATTATCCGCGCTTTGAACGCAGTCAAAACGAAACCGAAACTGATGATTTCGGCTTCTGCTGTAGGTTATTATCCTTCGGAAGCGGAGGTGGACGAATATACCCGTACCCGTGGAGAAGGTTTTCTGTCCGATCTTTGCTATGCGTGGGAAAAAGAGGCGAAACACTGTCCCGAACCTACAAGGCTCGTTATCACACGCTTTGGCGTAGTGCTTTCTCCGGACGGGGGAGCGATGCAGCAGATGCTTCGCCCTTTGCAAGCTACCAAGATAGCCACCGCCATCGGTCCCGGTACACAGGTTTTTCCGTGGATATCGATACGGGATCTTTGCCGTGCAATGGAGTTCTTTATCACTCACGAAGAGACACATGGGGTATATAACCTGGTTGCTCCGCAGCAGATCTCGCAATATGCTTTCACCCGTGCGATGGGAAAGGCTTATCGGGCATGGACAACGATGGTAGCTCCGCAACGAATTTTCCGTATCTTATATGGTGAAGCGGCATCTTTCCTGACTGCTGGCCAGAGAGTCCGCCCAACGCGTCTGACGGAGGCGGGATTTCATTTCTCCATTCCCAATGTCGAACGTTTTTTCAGAGGTACAAACCATAGTACGGTTACCTCTCTCGACCTGCACCGGTATATGGGACTTTGGTATGAAATAGCCCGCTACGAGAATCGTTTTGAATACGGACTTGTAGACGTCACGGCTACTTACACGCTCCGTCCCGACGGCATGATTCGTGTGGAGAACCGGGGATGCAAACGTAATTCTCCTTACGACATCTGCAAGACTGCCAACGGACATGCCAAAATACCCGATCCCACACAGCCGGGCAAACTGAAAGTGTCTTTCTTCCTTAGTTTCTATTCTGATTATTATGTCTTGGAACTGGATGAAGAGAATTATAATTATGCCCTGGTAGGCAGCAGTACTGATAAATATCTCTGGATACTAAGCCGTACACCCCAACTGCCGGAAGAAATCAAGAAGAAACTCGTCACCGCTGCCGAGCGTCGTGGATACGATACGAGCCAGTTGAAGTGGATTGAGCAACTCTGATCGCAGGCATATACATATATCAGTTTATGCAATCCGCACCTAATAAATAATATAAGATTGTTTAGCGAAAGTATTTAACGGACGATAAACCAACTTTAAAACAACAGCAATTATGAATTACGAAATTATTCATCAGCCCGAACAAAAATTGTTCAAGACAGAAGTAGACGGTCGCACCGCCTTTGTACAATATCGCCTGATAGGTGATTCTCTTGATATTATCCACACAATTGTGCCACAACCCATTGAAGGGCGGGGGATTGCCGCTGCTTTGGTAAAAGCTGCTTACGCCTATGCATTAGCTAACGGGATGAAGCCGAAAGCAACGTGCTCTTATGCAGTGAAGTGGTTGGAAAGACACCCGGAAATAAATGGTTAAATACTCGCTTTTGATTCGTCGGAAAAGGAAATAATATTATCTTTGTAATTGGAAATCAATGAAGAAAAATAGTGTTATGATAAAAGAAGGTGAAAAGGTAAAAGTGGATCCTAGATTAACGGGACTCGATGAATGGATAGAGGGTACAGTAATTGATATTGAACATAATCCGTTCAAAGGCTTAGTTATAGCGATTCGTGATAAATTTAACCGTATTTTCTTTGGTGAGCAGAAATATTTTATTCCTGTAAATGAGGATAATGTATGTATGCAATAGCCTTTGATATGGTCATTACAGACCTACGTGCCAATTATGGAGAGCCTTATAACAATGCCTATTTTGAAATAAATAAAGTGTTGCGTCAGTATGAGTTTTATAATACGCAGGGTAGTGTATATCTAACAGAGAAAACTGATATGGCAAATCTTTTTCGTGCAATTGACGCATTGAAACGTATTCCTTGGTTTCAGGCGTCAGTTCGTGATCTTCGTGCGTTTCGTGTAGAAGACTGGTCGAACTTTACGGATTTTATAAAAGAAAATAAGTAGATAAGCTTTCAGGTCTGAATATGTATTCATGCCTGAAAGCTCCTTTTATTTCTCAATTACTGTTTCCACCTCTTCAACTGTGGAAAGTACTCCTTCATCGTTTTCCGTGCTTCCTCCACTGTGTATTTCACTTCCGAGTCTTTATTGAACTCATCCAGATAATTCAGATTAAGCTCGATCATCTCGTCCATGGTACACTCTTTCGTGAAATGTCCGTCCGCATAGCAATAGTGGCAATAATCTTCGTTCTTGCTACCGTCCGCTTCTTTTCCAAAAGTTGAGTCGTCTATCGGCATACCGCAACTTTGACAAAATTTTTGTTCCATCTTTTTTTGTTAGATTATAAGTTTATGTTACAAGACAAATGTAAGTAGAAATATTGGAAAAGAAGTAATCCGGTCTTGCTATTTATTCATTTATTTCTTTCCTGGTTTGCTTTTGGTGTTAATTGGTTTTCACGGGCAGCCGTTTCCACATCCAACGGGGAATCATTTTCCAGAAAAAGACCAGTATCCGGTAGCGCCAGTCGATCACTACTATCCGTTGTTTCCGCTCCAGTGACCAGGCGATGTGACGTCCCACTTTCGCTGCATCCATTAATAGCGGATAATGTTTCCCGTCGTTGAGCAAGTCGGTGGCAACAAATCCGGGACGGATATCAGTAAAACGGATATTCAGTTTTTGTAAATATGAAAGTTGTTCGAGAGCATCTATGTAAGTGTTCTGGAAGCGTTTGGTGGCAGAGTAGGCAGGAGCCACTCCAAGTCCTTTCGTTCCCGCGATGGAGCTGATGACTGCCAGGTGGCCGCCTCCGCTTTTCCTGAAATAGATGAAAGCGGTATCCACCATGCGGATAAATCCCTCTACATTGGTGTATGCTGTGTTTAGTTCCACCTCCATGTTCAGATTCGTATTCTGGAAACCGATGCCCGAACTAAGAAGAAACAAATCCATGCCGCCCACCTTGTCGATGAGCATATTCAATTTCTCGCCTGCATCTTCCTGGGTTACGTCCAACGTTTGAATTTGAATCTGATCCGGTGCTGCCCGTTGTAGGTTTTCGAGAGCAGATTGCCGTCTGCCGGCTACTCCGATTTGCCATCCATCCAGTAACAGACATTTTGCAACTTCTTGTCCGATGCCGGAGGTAGCGCCAATGATAATGGCTTTTTTCATTACTGATTTTTTTAGTGAGTTATAGGTTCAATAAATGTCGTATGGCCTGCCAGGGTGCATAAAGCAACATCCTCGGTCCGGAGAAACGCATCACCTGTCGCATTCGTTCGCGCATGACGGGTTTGTAACAATGTACGGTGCATTCCTTGCATGCACTCTTCTTCTCTCCAAACGGACAATGGTCGAGACGTGCGTGGGCATAGCGGAGCAACTCTTCACAGTCGGCACAAAGAATTGTATTTTTTTCTTTTTTCCGGCAATAGAGGCGGATCATCAACTCTACCGTTTTCTTTTCGTGCGCAATGCGTGATGCTTTCATCTCTTTCTTTTTTACACTTTGGAATGACAAAGATAGCGAAGATTATGCAGAAATGCAGGCGTATTCTGTTAAAATACACCTTCTTCTTTTTTCTATTTTGAAAAGCACCCTTTCATTTTGGTAGGGTATTTAGAGATTACTTTTTCAAAATGAAAAAAATATTGCATTGATTACAAGCTAATTATCAGAATCCTTTTCATTTTGGCATACTCTTGGCTATGAGGGGAACATACAAAATGATTCATGAGTTATGGAAGAGTACATTTCAGATAACAGTCTGTATATTCGGAGTAAGAATAATAGCATGATTAACCGGAAGATGATAGGGCGCGTGTTGGGTATGTTGCTATTTATCGAATTGGGGATGTTCTTACTTTGTGCCGGAGTGTCGGCTGGTTACGGGGAAAGTGATTATAAATACTTTCTTTACACCTGTATCATCAATGCTGTGGTAGGCGGATTGTTACTGCTCTACGGACGGGGAGCGGAGAATAAGATGAGCCGGAGAGACGGATATTGTGTGGTCACTCTTTCATGGGTGTTTTTTACCTTTTTCGGCATGCTTCCTTTTTATTTTAGCGGAAGCATTGATACGATAACCAATGCCTTTTTCGAAACCATGTCCGGGTTTACCACTACAGGAGCTACTATTCTCGATGATATTGAATCCCTTTCCCACGGTATGCTTTTCTGGCGAAGCCTGACGCAGTGGATCGGTGGTTTGGGGATTGTGTTTTTCACGATTGCCATTCTTCCTATCTTTACCACGGGAGGAGTGCAACTCTTCTCTGCTGAATCTACGGGAGTGACGCACGACCGTACCCATCCGAAAATCAATGTCATGGCCAAGTGGTTGTGGACAATTTATCTGGTATTGACAGTTTCAGAAACTGTCTTATTGATGTTTGGGGGCATGAGCTTGTTTGATGCCATTTGCCAGTCGTTTGCCACTACTGCTACGGGCGGATATTCTACCAAGCAGAACAGTATATCTTACTGGAATTCTCCGTATATAGAATATGTGGTGGCTATCTTTATGATTGTTTCCAGTATCAACTTCTCTTTGTTTCTGATGTGTTTGAAAGGAAAAGTCGGTCGTTTATTCAAAGATGAAGAGTTACACTGGTTTCTGGCGTCAGTGGGTATCTTGACTTTTCTTATCACGTTGGCGCTCGTCTTTCAAAATCATTATGACTGGGAACTGGCTTTCCGGAAAGCATTGTTCCAGGTGTCTACGGTGCATACTTCCTGCGGTTTTGCTACGGAACATATAACATATACCGAGTTTAAAGATATGATAAACAAGGCCTCCTTTCACGTGGTTACTGTTGTTTATTGCGATGCTTTCGGGAGGGTGTACGGGTTCTACCAGTGGAGGTATCAAGAATATGCGGTTGCTGATTGTGGCGCGTGCCATCCGGAATGAGTTCAAACATCTGCTCCACCCGAATGCCGTGCTTCCCGTACGTATCAATAAGCAGACGGTGTCTTCTTCTATCGTAACTACCGTATTGATTTTCTTTGCTTTTTATCTGGTTCTGATCCTGATTGGGTGGACGGCTCTTTTGTTTTTGGGAGTTGGCTTTTCCGAGTCCGTCAGTACGGTTATTTCGAGTATAGGCAATGTCGGTCCGGGATTGGGAACTTGCGGGCCTGCATATTCGTGGAATTCTTTACCTGATCTGGCAAAGTGGATACTTTCTTTTCTGATGCTGGTGGGACGTCTGGAATTGTTTAGTGTACTCCTGTTGTTTTATCCGGGATTCTGGAAGAATAGATAAACTGTAAATCATGAACGGGCTTCTGAAACATCGTTGGAAGAGTTTGTGGTTGACGGAAACAATCTGTATCTTTGCAGCATGAAAAAGTTATTGTGTCCGCAATGCAAGATTGCAGCTATGTATGTGAAGAATGAACAGGGTGACAGGCTGCTGGTTTATGTGCTCGAAGATGGTGAAGTCGTTCCCAAATATCCGGAAGATTCGATGGAGGGGTTCGATTTGACAGAAGTCTTCTGCCTGGGATGCTCGTGGCATGGTTCACCTAAACGGTTGGTGAAACGATAGACCGGGAGACTCATGCTCTCATACTGATTTTTTTGATTTATGTCAACTAAAAGAGGGACGGGAAACAAGGATTAATTCGTTGAATATTCCGTATCTTTGCGCCCAATTTTAGAACATAGACGTATGGCAACTTCTAAAGAAATGACGGCAGGGCCGGCATTACCTCTCATTTTAAAGTTTACACTGCCGCTTTTACTCGGCAATCTGTTGCAACAAACGTATTCGCTTGTTGATGCTGCAATTGTAGGAAAGTTTTTAGGAATTAACGCGTTAGCTTCTGTTGGAGCTAGCACATCGGTGGTGTTTCTTATTCTCGGGTTCTGCAATGGATGTTGCGGAGGTTTCGGAATACCCGTTGCGCAGAAGTTTGGGGCGCGGGATTACAGTACGATGCGCAGTTATGTGGCCGTCAGTCTGAAACTGGCTGCGGGAATGTCTGTGGTGATTGCTCTTCTCACCTGTATTTTATGTGAGGATATTCTTCGGATCATGCGTACGCCGGAGAATATTTTCGAAGGGGCGTATGCTTATTTGCTTGTCACGTTTATTGGTGTGCCGTGTACTTTCTTCTATAATCTTCTTTCGAGCATTATCCGTGCGTTGGGAGACAGTAAGACGCCTTTTTGGTTTCTGCTGTTTGCGGCTGTTCTGAATATCATTCTTGATTTGTTCTGTATTTTGGTACTTGGCTGGGGAGTGGCGGGAGCTGCTATTGCTACTGTCTTTTCGCAAGGATTGTCGGCTGTTCTCTGCTACATTTATATGTACCGGAAGTTTGAAATATTGCAGGGTACTCCGAAAGAACGCCGGTTCCAGTCGAAACTGGCTAAGACGCTGCTCTACATCGGTGTGCCTATGGGATTGCAGTTTTCTATCACGGCTATCGGCAGCATCATGCTTCAGAGTGCGAATAATGCCTTGGGAACGGCGTGTGTGGCAGCCTTTACGTCTGCTATGCGCATCAAGATGTTCTTTATCTGTACGTTCGAGAGTTTGGGCATTGCGATGGCTACATATAGCGGACAGAATTACGGAGCGGGTAAACCGGAACGTATTTGGTTGGGAATCAAGGCTAGTGCTCTGATGATGATTATTTATGCGGCTTTCACGTTCCTTCTTCTGATGGTAGGGGCTAAATATTTCGCGTTGATCTTCGTAGACCCGTCGGAAACGGAGATTCTGCTGGATACGGAGTTGTTCCTGCATGTCTCCTGTATGTTTTTCCCGATGCTTGGTTTGTTGTGCATCTTGCGTTATACCATTCAGGGAGTGGGCTTTACCAATCTTGCCATGTTCTCCGGAGTGGCGGAGATGATTGCTCGTATTCTTGTCAGTCTCTATGCCGTACCAGTATTTGGTTTTATTGCTGTCTGCTACGGTGATCCGATGGCTTGGATAGCGGCAGACTTATTCCTCGTGCCGGCCTTTATCTACGTTTATCGCAGGTTGAAGAAGCAGGTATTTACGAATAGTCAGGTTACGCAAACGGTGGCATGATTGCCGGTTGGTGGTTTGCGTAACCCGGTTTGCAGTTTGCATAACCCGGTTGGTGGCTTGCGTAACCTGGTTTGCTTTGATTTTATTTCGGATATTTTAATCTTGTACAGGGTATAGCGGGTTTCCGCTTTCGTCTACCTCTGTCCATTCTTTCACACTGACATTGGCGAATGAGATGGAGTTTTCATTGATAACTGCCCGGAAAAGGTATGAATTTCCGGCTGACAGGAGGTTGTTGGGTGGAGTGAGCGGAGTGGTGTAGGTACGTGAAAAGCTTTCTCCGTTTACCATCAGCTCCAGTGTCAAGGTCATGGGAGAGGAGCTCTTTACGGGTAACATGATATATTGTACGGTGAAGTCGTTGATTCCCATATCGGCTGCTTTGTCATAGCTGACTTCTGAAGTGATGATACCTGTTGACAAGTCCATGATTGCGCCCGGTTTCGGCGGAGTGATGGTAGCGGAAAGTATCTTGTTTAAAGTGATATTTTCTCCTCCGGCGATCGCTACAACTACTTGCGTAGCTGCGTGTTGGTAGGTTATGGGGATATTTACCTGTGAACTGGCGATGTCCTGATGAACCGCGTGCCACCAAAGATAATCTACTCCGTTGGATAAAGGTTCGGATAGTCCGTTGGTGAAAGTAGGCGCCGGGCTGGTGGAATTGCATGATACGGCATAAAAGCTATAGATAGCATTGCTCAAATACATTTTATATCCTAGATTTCCTGTCAGTACACCGGGGGAGGAGGTGACATAGTTGCCTTGAGCAACGGGAGCGCCTGTGATATTGTTCGATGTGTTGGCTGTATAGGCACACAACCAGCTTTGAAGTCCTTTTCCCATAGGAGACATGGCTCGTGTGATGTTTCGTCCCTCTACGGAAGCACTGAAAGTAACCAGCGCATTCTCTTTGGCCGGATTGCCGTTGTTGTCATCATTGCCGGAGCCGGATGAACCTCCGTTGTTTTCTTCGTCAGGATAGTTGATGTAGATATTGTTTTTGGAGCAGGCTCCCAGTAGCAGCATTGCTAAAGCAGATACGGCTAAATACTTTGTAATGCGGAATTTGATGTCCATAGTCAGGTTCTTTTTGAAAATTAGTAATTACCCCTATATACATTTCAAAAAGAATTTGGTTCATGGCTTAATCATATTTTTTATGGAAATCGGCCTCTTTCTGTATGCAGAGAATGTCTCCGTATATGGGATGGCGGAACTCTATATATTCGGCATGGAGGTATAGTCTGTCTGCTTTCTTTCCGTAGAGTTCGTCTCCAAGTATGGGGCATCCCAAGCCTTCCGGATGGGCGGCGTGTACTCGTAACTGATGTGTGCGTCCGGTCAATGGATAGAAGATAATCCGGGTGTATTTTCTTGACTCATTGATACTCCTTTCTAATTCATCAATCCTGTTTGATTCGTTGAAAGTGTTTTCAGATTTACTGGTAATTCTTTCAGACTCACTGATGATCTGATATTCTGTAATCGCTTCTTTCCCGTGTTCTCTACTGACCATTTGCCGAGGACGGTCGAGAGGATTCAGACAAAGAGGGAGTTCGATTCTTCCTGTATTTCCTGTTCTTTCTGCTTTTGCTGTTTTTTTCGTTGATACAGTTTCCTCTGCTATTAATGTTGTTTCCTCTGCTATTGGTTTTGTTTCCTTCTCCTTCTCTGTCTGCACTATCACCCCATCCAACACCGCCACATAGCGTTTCTTAATACTTCTGTTTGCAAATTGTGCCTGTAAATCCCGATGTACCTCTTTTGTTTTGGCAACGAGCAATAATCCTGAAGTAGCCATATCGAGCCGGTGTACAATCATAGGACCGGTAGCTTCGGGATATTTCTTCTTCAAACGATGATAGACTGAATCTCTGTCCTCTGCTTTTCCCGGAACGGACAACATCCCTGCCGGTTTATTGACTACCAGCAACCATTCATCTTCAAACACGATTTCTAGTTCTTCCTCTTCATGAACAGGATTCAGCAGTGGATTTTCGTCTACCTCCAATCCTTGCAACATGTGTTGCAGAATCGGTTCGCACTTTCCTTTGCAGGAAGGATAATAATATCCGTGATGCCGGATTTCGTTTTTAGGAGAGTCGCCCCACCAGAATTCAGCCATAGCCAATGGCTTTAATTGATGAAGATACGCATATTGCAATAACTTAGGCAAAGCACATTCACCCGCACCGGCAGGAGGAACTTTCTGAACCGTTTGCTCGAAAATAGTATATAAATCTTTCACCTCTCCTTGGGCATTTAGCATCCGGAATTGCTCGAATAACTTTCTTTGTAAAGCTGCTGAACGTTCTTTTCGTTCGGTTTTCAATCGCTCTATTTCAATATCGAAGTGCCTGACTTCCGTTTCGAGCTCTTCCAATCGTTTCTTCCATTCCTTTTCCAGTCGTTTGTATTCCGCCTTTTGGTATTGGCTTTCCCGAATCAGGGAGGCTTGTTCTTCTTCGGAAAGCTCCGGAGATGACTGGCGGCGAATCTCTCTCGCCTCCTTTGCCATTTTAAGCTCCGCTTTTGCTTGATTCAAAACAGCTTTAGCCTGTTCCGTTTCTATCTTCCATTTCTCTTTTGAATCGAGATAAGAACTACTGTTTTCTAATTCACGAATACGGATATTAATGGCAGAAATCTGTTCTTCTTCGATTTTGAAGAATCCCTCCGGTTGTAATAGGTCATAAACAGGAGGAACGAAATAAGGATGCAGATTCTTTCCGTCCAGATTGCCGGAGAAAGCTGCAAGATAACCAATCTGATTTTCTTCGTTGTTTGTTATTCCGTTGTCCGTTTGCACAATCAACACTCCAAACATCTTTCCGGAAACCAATTCTTCTTGCCATTCTTTCCGGCTTGCAATATATGCTTTCACTTCTTCCGCAGCCAACACACACAATGGATGGGGTGTATAATGGAAAGGATAAGTGAATTTCTCCGGCAACGCAAGGTGAGAAACGGGTTTCTTGAAAAAATGTATCATTGGTTTATATATATGAATGAATGTGATTACCTTTGCAAAAGTAACGTAAATCCGCGAATTTTATTCTATATTTGTTTGAGAGTTTGAGTGAGATAACGTGGACGTTTGAATGAAATTGTATGGATAGGATAGAAGAAAAACCAAAATTTGCCTTTCTTGGCAACAGTCACATGGCTTTTTGGGCACTGGATATCTATTTCCCACAATGGGAATGTCTGAACTATGGTGCTCCCGGTGAAGGGCTGGCCTATGTGGAGTCTTTTGCGGTAGACACTTCCGATTGCCAGGTCGTTGTTCAATTCGGAACTAATGATATTTATCAGTTGAACGATGAAAATATAGATGAATATGTAGAGCGTTATGTAAAAGCGGTTCTTGCCGTCCCTTCACTGAAAACATATCTTTTCTGTATTTTTCCGCGTAATGATTACGATGATTACAGTACGGCTGTGAATAAATTTATCCAGATCCTTAACCGGAAGATACACGAAAAATTGCAGGGAACAGATATTGTCTATCTGGACGTATTCAATCGTTTATTGCAGGATGGCAGGCTGAATCCGGAGTTGACTCTCGACGATTTACATTTGAATGGTAAGGGGTACAGTATTCTGACAGAAGCACTGAAACAGGCTTCCGGTTTGTAAAACATACCTAAATACTTCATTCCTTGCTTTTATTTATAAATTTGGTGGCATATCAGTTTATTTTTCCTATTTTTGTCCCCAATTTAATAGTAAATAACCCCCATAAAAACGATAAGACTTATGGAAAAAGTAATTATCAATTCGTACGAAGAATTCGAAAAACTAGTAGGCCAACAGATAGGTGTTTCCGATTATGTGGAACTCTCGCAGGAACGTATCAATCTTTTTGCTGATGCAACGCTGGATCATCAATGGATTCATGTAGATACGGAACGTGCTAAAGTAGACAGCCCTTATCATAGCACGATTGCTCACGGCTACCTGACATTATCCATGCTTCCTTATTTGTGGAATCAGATTATCCAGGTGAATAACCTGAAAATGATGATTAACTACGGTATGGACAAAATGAAATTCGGTCAGGCTGTATTGGCAGGACAGAGCATCCGTCTGGTGACTACTTTGCACTCGCTGACTAATCTGCGTGGTGTGGCAAAAGCGGAAATCAAGTTTGCTATCGAAATAAAAGACCAACCGAAAAAAGCACTTGAAGGAATTGCTGTGTTCCTTTATTATTTCAATTAATGGCAAGCTGTTAAAGAAACAGATTTTATCCCCGGAAATGATCGAAATACGTCTCAAAAGTTAGATACAAAAACTTTTGGGATGTGCTTCAGATGGATCGTTTCCGGGGATAATTTTATCCTTTTACTCCCATAAATCTGAACGGCTGTGCCGGTTTAAACTCTTTCGTTGCATTTCCATGATAAGTTTCACCGTTGGCGATAGATAATTTGAGTACCGGAGCTCCTTCCGACAAGTCTGTTTCCCGTAAGTTTACCCAGAATGTATTAGGTGTCAGACTTGATTCGAAGAAGTAGAGCAAATTCTTACTATCCGATACCGTTCTCCATTGTGTGGTGGAAATTTCCGGAAATTTCCACCACACAATGGAGAAC
>OGGC01001527.1_pt1 | contig 15294 bp, 8 predicted proteins | sample 1571181 | NCBI WGS metagenome assembly OGGC01 (sample SAMEA2581930, study PRJEB24529) | metagenome | biome: Human gut stool | place: China | collected 2011 | reverse complement strand
GGACGCAGCCGACTTTTCCCCCTGGTGGGCAGATACATCGATACCAGTCAGGTACTTTCCACCGGTGTATATCACCTTGCCGTCCGCCTGCTGGGAAAAGTCGGCTGCGTCCAGGGTGTTTTCCGGCACATTTGGGTCGATTGTCACTGACTGGCCGCCGATGGTGACGGTGCCGATGGCTTCGAGGGCTATTTCCGTATTACCCGGCAGCATAATCAACTGGGCATCACCGGTCTGAGGGTCACAGTAGGCATCGTACCCGGCGACCGAGAGCGCCGTGATCCTGCTGCCCGACATCGTGCCGGCGAGCGTGAATGTGAGCTTCGGCCGTTCGTGCCCCAGCGTCAGGGCGACGGCCTGCGCCGGGGCGACCTCCTTCAGCTCGGCCGAAAGCCAGTCCGCGGCGAGGAACGCTTCCTTCTCCCGCTGGTCTTTGGCGATGGCGCCGCCCTGTGCCTGGCGTACGGCCTCCTCCGGCCAGTATACCTTGACGGAGGCCAGGGCGCTTCCGTCCACCGGGAAGTAGAGCACGTCGTCCGGGGTGGCGCCCGCCAATGTCCCGTCCGCATAGATATAGGTCGTTGTCCGGGCCTTTACGCTTACCGAGGCCCCGGCCATTCCCCGAAGGCCGAAGTAGTCGTCCGCCGCGTAGTTCGCCGCCGCCCGGCTTCCCGGGCTGATGCCTGCGACGCTGAGCCGGACGGGCATCGCGGCGTCGAAGGGTTCCTGCTCCGAGCAGGAACTTCCGGCCAGGAGCGCCGCCGCGGCACAAATGAGTAAGGATTGTTTCATAGTTTATCAGGTTTAGGTTGTTTCTCCCGTGGTACGGTATAACAAAAATAGTCCGCCCGCCTGACTTAAATTATCCCGGAATTATCAAATACTATTACGTTTCCGCCATTTGCCTTCCCTGCCCGGCCGGAGGGGCCATGCGTCTTGATCCCGTGCGGGGGCTGGAAACGGAAAAGCGGCCGGATCCGTGTCCGGCCGCCTCTCCGTCCCTGCGGGTTCGGGCTATTTCCTGCGGTGTTTTTCGGCATACTCCTTGGGCGAAAGCCCGAAATGCTCGCGGAAGCATTTGGTAAAATAGGAGTGTGAGTTGAACCCTACGCTATACATGATCTCCGAGATGCGGGTGTCGCTTTGCGCGAGGTATTGCGCCGCCCGTTTGAGCCGCACGGTGCGGATGAATTCGTTGATCGACTCCCCGGTGAGCGCCTTGACCTTGCGGTAAACCTGCTGGTAGGAGTAGCGCGAAATCTCGCACAGCTCCTGTATGCCGAATTCGGAGTTGTCGATATTCTGTTCGATGGCCTTGACCAGCGTGTCGATGAACTTGTCGTTTTCCGATTCGATCTGAATTTCCGAAGGGTCGGTGAGCAGCTTCTGGCGGTATCGTTCGCGCAGTTTGATGCGCTGCTCGATGAGCGAGTTGACCCGCGTGCGCAGCGTCTTGATGCTGAACGGCTTGGCGATATACCCGTCTGCGCCTGCCGAATACCCCTCTGCGCGGTTCTCCTCATCGCCCTTGGCCGTGAGCAGCAGGAACGGGATGTGGCAGGTGAGCAGTTCCGCCTTGCTGCGGCGGCACAGTTCGAAGCCGTCCATGCCGGGCATCATGACATCGGAAACAATCACATCAGGCACGTATTTCATGGCAAGACGAATGCCTGTTGCCCCATCCGCCGCATCCAGCACACGGAATTCCTTAACAAGCAAAGACTTCACATAATGGCGAATATCGGCATTATCATCAATGACAAGCACAATCGGGCAATCTTCTTCCAGAGCCTCATCCCCTGCCTGGATTTCCGCATCCACCAACGTAGACGAAATCTCTTTCTCATCGGCAGCCAATGCCGGTACGGCAGGATGATACTGCGATATATCCCGCTTCGGAAGAGTAACGGTGAAAGTAGTTCCTTTCTCATTGCTGTGCGCCATGATATTGCCGCCATGCATTTCCACAAAAGCACGCACCAGGGCAAGACCGATACCTGTACCGGCCTGATGTCCGTCTACCTGATAGAAGCGTTCAAAAATAGCCTCTACATCAGTGGTAGAAATATAGCTGCCCGAATTGAATACCGACAAACGGAAATGGTTGTCTTCCGCTTCGAGGCGTACCACAATCTTTCCATTCTCCTGCGTGTACTTCACCGCATTGGAAAGAAGATTGAAGTAGATACGCTCCATTTTCCCGGCATCCGCCAGCATGCGATAGTCTACTCCGGAAGCCGGTTCAAAGCTGAAAGCGATATGCTTCTTAAGCAGAGCCATACGAAACGAATCATTCCACCCTTTGAAGCTCTCCAGCAAGTCGAACGGTTCAAGATGGAGTTCCATGCGTCCGTTCTCGACCTTGCGGAAATCGAGAATCTGATTGACGAGGCGCAGAAGTATATGTACATTCTTCTTCATCAGCTCCAGCAGTTGATGTGACTGTCCGCTGATAGAACGGTCGGCAAGAAGTTGCTCCACAGGGTCGGCAATCAGGGTTAACGGTGTACGGAAATCATGGGAAACGTTGGTAAAGAACACCAGCTTGGCATGCGTGGCAGCCTCCAGCTCGCGCGACAGTTGTTCCATCTGGTTTTTCTGCTGTTCCAGTTGGTCGCGTTGTTGCTCCAATTGCTCTTTCCGGCGGGAAAGTTCACGGTTCAGCCGGTTCTTTGTACGCAAGGAAAGATAAACGGCAACCAGCAATCCCACAACCAGCAGAAGTACCAGCAGACTGCCGTACAGAACAACCTGCTGCGTGGCATAGCGTGCCAGGTATCGGCTGATTTTCCCGTTCAGGGTTTCAATCTTCTCATCGAGTGAACTGATGTGGGCAGTCTTCATCTTCATGATGGGCGCATTATCACGGTCCACCACCGAAGTGCTCAGAATCGTTTCGCGGGGAAAGTCACGCTTATTCAGAATATCCATCGCAATCTGCATCACACGGTCTCCGCCTGTGGGATAGATAAATGTCGCATCCAATTCGCCCGAAAGCACTTGCTCCACCCCATAGCCTTCGCCGGGGATGGCGTCTGTGCCGACAAAGCGCATGCCCTTCTCCCTTTTCCGGCGCATGGCAGCTGCATAGGCGCCGGCAGCCATACGGTCGTTTTGAGCATAGACCACATCAATTTCCGGAAAGCGGGCGAGCAAAGTATCCATTCTCTCTTCCGCCCGCGAACGCAACCAAGCCCCGTCTTCCTTTGCCAGCAGACGGATGTCCGGGCAAGCGGATATGACGCTCATAAATCCTTCATGGCGGTCTATGGCAGGAGTAGAACCCGCCAGTCCCGCAATTTCCACCACCGTACCTTTCCCATGAAGCATATTGGACACATACCTGCCTATCGCCTTGCCTATTTCGTAATTGTCCGCACCGACATAAGCGGTGTACTTTTCGGAAAGGATTCTGCGGTCTACCACAATAACGGGAATACCCCGGTCGTAGGCTTCTTCTACAACCGGGGTTATGGGTTCGGCTTCATTGGGAGCGACTATCAATAAATCCACTCCCGCCTCTATAAAGTGCCGGATATCCTCCGCCTGCCTGGCATTATCATCTTTCACTGTACGTATCTCCACTTCTACGCCATCGTAGAAAAGAGCTTCACGCAACATCTCGCTATTCATCTGGTGACGCCACTCGTCATCACTGCATTGCGACACTCCGATACGGAAACGTACTTCATGCCGGGAACAGGAAGTCACCATGCCGCCGCATACCGACAGAACAAACAGTAACAGGTAAATATATCGTCTCATCTTCTTTCGCTGGTTTAAGTGATTGCAGATGAGCAAAGATAAGAAAAATTATATTCTGTCTTTCAATATTTGCGGTAATTCCGGCATCGCCCCGCTCTGCGTACATACATAAGCGGAAACTTCCACTGCCAGCTTATGAGCCTCCTGCACCGGTTTGCCGCTAAGAATAGCCGAAGTAAAGGCGGCGGTAAACGAATCGCCTGCGCCTACCGTATCGGCAACGGGCACTCTCGGAGTTTCCTGGAAAGATACAACTCCCGGAGTAAACACATAGCTGCCGTTCGTGCCGCAAGTAAGAATAAGCATTTTCAAATTGTATTTGGCAAGAAGAATCCAGCATTTATCCTGCAAGTCTATACCCGGATAGCCGAATATACGGCTGATTGTCACCAGTTCTTCATCATTTATTTTTAACACGTTGCAACGGCGCATGGAGTCACAAAGAATCTCTTTGGTATAAAATCCCTGACGCAGGTTGATATCGAATATCTTCAACTGTTCCGCACCATCGGGCATGGTATCGAGAAAACGGTTTATCGTAATGCGGCTGGCCTCATTGCGCTGCGCCAAAGAGCCGAAACATACGGCGCGCGTGTTCAGGGCCAAACGTTTCAACTCGTCCGTAAAAGGTATATTGTCCCATGCAACCCCTTCCTTTATTTCATAACAAGGCACCCCCACCGCATCGAGCGTCACCTGCACCGTACCTGTAGGATAAGGTACACGCTCAATCTGTGTACGCAAGCCTTTCTGCGCAAAAACATCCAGTATTTCATCACCGTCGGCATCAATACCTACTGCACTGACTACACGACTGTCAAAACCGAATTGTGATACATGATAGGCAAAGTTTGCCGGAGCACCGCCGATTTTCTTTCCTTCGGGCAGGCAATCCCAAAGCGCCTCACCCATTCCTACTACAATCTGATTCATGGTAATTAATTTTATAGTTTTACATATTATCATCGTTAAAAAGAACGGAAAAGGTCAGCGTTTGATTTTCATCATATAGAAAAACAAATACAGTACCCCCACCGTCATTACAGCTACCGCACCGCTTTGACCGATAGCATCACTTGCCACACCCATAGCAAGCGGGAATATCGTACCGCCAAACAAACCCATAATCATCAGTCCGCTAACCTCGTTCTTCTTCTGCGGCATTGCCAGCAACGCCTGCGAGAAAATAATCGGGAAGATATTCGAATTGCCGAAACCAATCAGAGCGATACACACATATATCATTGTCATCTCATGAAAAACGAACAGCCCTACCATTGCCACCAACATACATAACACACTGATTCCGAATAAAGTTCGAGCAGACAGTTTCTGCAAAATAAAGGCTCCGAGGAAGCAGCCTGCCGTACGGAAAATAAAATAAAGACTTGTTGCGAATCCGGCATCGGCAAGCGACATGCCCAGACGTTCCATCAATATCTTGGGTGCAGTGGTATTTGTACCTACATCGATACCCACATGGCACATGATGCCCAAGAAACAAAGCAGTATGAACGGCTTTCCCAACAAAGCAAGACATTCGCCGAAAGTAGAAGGACGCCCTTCTTCCTTTTCCTCATGAATAGATGTAGTGCCCAGCCACAGGATAGCGACAACCGCTATCACCATATAAATGGGAAACAGCACTCGCCAGCCCATCCCCAACGAAGGGATAGCCTGTGTAGCCCCCCACATGGCTATATAAGGAGCGAGGAAAGAAGCGATAGCCTTTACAAACTGTCCGAAAGTCAGACTGCTGGCCAACTTATCCCCACTGATAATATTCGAAAGCAACGGATTCAAAGACGTCTGCATCAAAGCATTACCGATACCCAGCAGAGAAAAGGAAATAAGCATCAGCATATAACCATCGCCAAAGATTGGGAGCAGCAAAGAGAAGAATGTAACGATCAGACTAAGTAATACGGTCTTCTTCCGTCCGATCCGGTTCATCAGCATTCCGGTGGGCACGGAGAAGATAAGGAACCAGAAGAATACAAGAGAGGGGAATATATTTGCCTGGGAATCGGTCAGGTTCAAATCAGCTTTCACATAGTTGGAAGCGATACCTACAAGGTCTACAAACCCCATGGCGAAGAAGCAAAGCATCATGGGAAGCAGCTTTGCAAGCGAATTACTATTATTGTTCATAAGATATCGAAATTTAGTTGTTAACTTTTAAAGTATTTACTGTCAGGTTGTTGACTTTGCAACGCCCTTTATCTACAGCAATGGAAATAGTAGTGTAAGGATGCTGCGGAAATACAAGGTTTGTCATGGCAAAACGTCCGTCACCCTCGAAAGCTTCGATGCTGCAACGGTCTATAAACAGACGCAGACGTTGCTTGGCTTCTGCCGGACACGGAGCTACTGTTATGGCAGGAAAGGCCTTATTGAAATCCCTAAGTCCGCTTGCAGAACGGTCCATGCTGAATGTGGAGTTCCTCAAGTCGTAAGTCATTACAGTCTGTTCATCCTTATCATTGGACAACGTAATGTATACTTTATCGGCCGAGCGGGGAGCCAGTTCGAGATTAATCTCACAGATACCGCTGTTTTCGACCGGCAGTTTCCGGGATACCTTCTTTGTTCCGGCGGAGAAAGCGCCGTATTTCAATGCTTTGCCCGTACGCAATGCGTTTACTTCCGGTGCAGGCGTTGCGGCCAGATAAAGTTCGCCGTCACTGCCTTCGTACAATTCAATGTCGCGCGGCAATGTGTTGGCACTACGGAACTGTTTGGTAGGCACGTTGTTGGCATATTGCCAATTGCTCATCCAGGCAATCACGGTATGCCGCTTTTCGGGCGTATTACTCCAGGATACGGCAGCATAATGGTCTTTTCCGTAATCCATCCACTTGGCTACTTCGGGCTTGGTATCGCAAGTAAAGGTTTTCCCGTCAAAATCGCCTACAAAATACTGTGCCGCACTGCCTCCGAAAGGACCGCCGGGATTGATATTGCAAATCAGCACCCATTTGGTACGGTCTGTTCCGCGCACGGGCAATTCCATGAGGTCCGGACATTCCCATACACCCTCCTGCGCACCATATCCATGTCCGAAACTACTCTCCTTTGTCCAGTTCTTCAAATCGGGAGAGGAATATATCCACATTTCCTTTTCCAGTGCAGCCGCCAAAACAAGAATCCATTTACCACTCTTTTCGTGCCAGAACATATTCGGGTCGCGGCACTCCTTATCGGCAGCAATGATAGGATTGTTTTCATAAACATGGAAAGTCATTCCGTTGTCCAGACTGTATGCAAGGCTCTGTATCTGACTGGCACCGGCTGAAGTATAGATGGCAATGATGGCATCCTTTCCGAAACCTGCCGTATTATCCTTATCAACCACACTGCTACCGCTGAACACAGCGCCCAATCCGTTGGGTTGTATGGCTACCGGATGGTGCTGCCAGCTTATCAAATCCTTGCTGGATGAATGTCCCCAGTTCATATTGCCCCACATGGAGCCATAAGGATTATACTGATAATACAGATGATATTCTCCATCTTTATAAAACATACCGTTGGGGTCGTTCATCCAACCATAGACAGGAGTGTGATGATAGAACGGACGGAACACTTCCCGGTTGGCATCATCAAACGTATCGGAAAGTTTCAGTTCTTTCCAACAGGCATCTGCCATGGCATCGCGTACATTGGTACGGCTGTTGCCGGTATGAATGTCGAAAGTTACCGTCTTACCTTTATACTGCTCCAAAGCAAACGGAACAAGATAGTCGATACGGTTGACAGCCAACCGAACCTGAAAACTTTGATCGGCCTTATTATTCACCAATACATTGACAGTAGCCTCGGGAGCAGCCTCTTCCACCGGCAACAAAAGGTATTTCTGCGGTTCCTGTACCTGTACCAAACTGTGGTTTGCACCCAGATAATGGATTTTCAGCCCGGCATACTGTGCCCTACAAATACCGATACTCATTATTACAATAAGAAAAGTTACAATAATCTTTCCCCAAAAAGGAGAAAGTATTCTATGAGAGTAATGCTTCATTTTCAAAATCAGGTATTAAATTTAATGTTTACTTTATGAACTCACTCAATGCTCGGGAAAGCACATTGCAAAGAAAAGGAATAAAAGCGAAAAGGGCTAACACAAATGTTACAAATGCAGCTAAAATTGATACCAGGCTATCTCCTGGGCATAGTCAGCTCCATACCACGAAACAAATTTTGCAGCATCCGTATCATTTTTTATAGCCAGTTTCAATGCAATCCATTTACTTTGCAATATCAAAACATGATCGGGAAAGCTGTTTTGAGAATTCACAAGATAATTGTTAACAATAAATTTATAATGTATGAGAAAACTTAGCATTATGATGTTCCTTTTAGGATTATGCGGTTTTGCCTATGCGCAAAACATCCAAATAAAAGGAACGGTAACCTCTGCTACCGATAGCTACCCCATCATCGGGGCATCCGTTGTGGACAAGGCAGATAAAACCAACGGAACGATTACGGATATAGACGGCAACTTCACCCTCACCGTAAAGCCGGGTTCCGAAATAACTTTCTCTTATATAGGTTACAAAACACTAACCTTGAAAGCGGAAACATCCATGAGTGTCATCATGCACGAAGACTCGGAAATGCTGCAGGAAGTAGTGGTAACCGGTTACACCACACAACGCAAAGCAGACCTTACCGGTTCCATCTCCGTAGTCAGCATGGATGAAATAGCCAAGCAAAACGAAAACAATCCAATGAAAGCCATGCAGGGGCGTGTACCGGGCATGAACATTACGGCCGACGGTAATCCAAGCGGCAGCACTACCATCCGTATCCGCGGTATAGGTACGCTAAACAACAATGACCCGCTCTACATCATCGATGGCGTGCCCACCAAAGGCGGCATGCACGAATTGAATGGCAATGACATCGAGTCCATACAGGTACTGAAGGATGCCGCTTCTGCCTCTATCTACGGTAGCCGCGCTGCCAACGGTGTCATCATCATTACCACAAAGAAGGGCAAAGAAGGACAACTCAAGATTAACTTTGACGCTTCCGTTTCCGCTTCCATGTACACCAACAAACTGGAAGTACTGAACACCGAAGAATATGGCCGTGCCATGTGGCAAGCCTATGTGAACGAAGGACAAGACCCGAATACCAACAACTTAGGCTACCTCTATGACTGGAACTACGGTGTAAACGGTTATCCACAACTCAACGGCATCAGCATGCGCAAATATCTGGATGCCGCCAATACAGTACCTGCCGCAGACACCGACTGGTTCGACCAGACCACACGCACTGGTATCATCCAACAATACAACGTATCTGTAAGCAACGGCTCGGAAAAAGGTTCGTCTTTCTTCTCCTTAGGATATTACAAGAATCTGGGCATCATAAAAGATACTGATTTTGACCGCATATCCGCCCGTATGAATGCTGACTACAAACTAATAGACAACCTGCTGACCGTAGGCGAGCACTTCACCGTAAACCGTACCAGCGAAGTGCAAGCTCCCGGCGGATTCCTGCAAAACGTGCTACAAGCCAATCCTTCACTGCCGGTATATACAACCGAAGGTAAATTTGCCGGTCCCGTCAGCGGCTATCCCGACCGTGAAAATCCGGTAGCGCGCCTGCAACGCAATGCCGACAACCGCTACACATATTGGCGTATGTTCGGTGATGCATATGTCAACCTGAATCCGTTCAAGAACTTCAATCTCCGCTCTACTTTTGGCATAGACTACTCACAAAAACAACAACGTATCTTTACCTATCCCATCACGGAAGGCAATGTAGCTAACGACAAGAATGCCATAGAAGCAAAGCAAGAGCATTGGACCAAATGGATGTGGAATGCCATCGCCACTTATAATATGGAAGTTGGCAAACACCGCGGAGACGTAATGCTGGGTATGGAACTGAATCGTGAAGACGATATACATTTCTCTGGTTACAAAGAAAACTTTTCCATCCTCACACCCGACTATATGTGGCCGGATGCAGGTGTAGGCACGGCACAGTCCTATGGTGCAGGCGAAGGATACTCACTCGTTTCTTTCTTCGGAAAGTTGAACTATACATATAACGACAAATATCTGCTGTCGCTTACCGTACGTCGTGACGGCTCTTCACGCTTTGGCAAGGATAACCGCTATGCTACCTTCCCATCGGTTTCTGCCGGCTGGCGTCTTAGTCAGGAAGAATTCATGAAAGACATCAAATGGCTGGACGATTTGAAAATACGCGCATCCTGGGGACAGACCGGTAATCAGGAAATCAGCAACAACGCCCGTTATACGATTTATGTACCCAACTATGCCGGAACGGAAAGCGGCGGTGGAAGTTACGGAACTTCCTACGACATCACGGGAAGCAATGGCGGAAGCATTCTCCAATCCGGTTTCAAACGTGACCAGCTCGGCAATAACGGTATCAAGTGGGAAACCACCACACAAACCGACCTCGGTTTCGACTTTTCCCTTTTCGCCCAAACACTTTACGGTTCGTTCGATTGGTACTATAAAAAGACAACCGACATTTTGGTACAAATGGCAGGCATTGCCACCATGGGTGAAGGAAGTAAGCAATGGATTAATGCCGGTGAAATGGAAAACAAGGGTTTTGAACTGAATTTAGGCTACCGCAACAGTACAAAATTCGGACTGAAATACGACATCAATGCCAACCTCTCCTCTTACCGCAACAAAATCACTGCCTTGCCTGCTACGGTAGCAGCCAACGGCACTTTCGGCGGAAACGGCGTGGAAAGTGTGATAGGACACCCCAACGGAGCACAGGTAGGCTACGTAGCCGACGGTCTTTTCAAGTCACAGGAAGAAATCGACAACCACGCCACTCAGGAAGGTGCAGGTTTGGGACGCATCCGCTGGCGTGACCTGGACAGCAACGGTATCATCAACGAAAAAGACCAGCAATGGATATTCGACCCTACACCTGCCTTCAGCTACGGTATCAATATCTATTTGGAATATAAGAACTTCGATCTTACCATGTTTTGGCAAGGCGTACAAGGAGTAGACATCATCAGTGATTTAAAGAAAGAAACCGACTTGTGGAGCGGACTCAACATCGGCTTCCTGAACAAAGGCAAACGCGTACTCGATGCCTGGTCGCCCGCCAATCCAGGTTCCGACATTCCGGCACTTGCACGTAACGACAGTAACAACGAAAAACGCGTATCTACCTATTATGTGGAGAACGGCTCCTTCCTGAAACTACGCAATCTGCAAGTAGGCTACAACGTACCGAAAGCATGGACAGAGAAAATCAGCATGGAGCGCCTGCGCTTCTACCTCAGTGCACAAAATCTGCTCACTATCAAGAGCAAAGATTTCACCGGAGTAGACCCGGAAAACGTGAACTACGGCTATCCTATTCCTTTGAACATCACTTTTGGCGTGAACGTCAGCTTTTAATACAACGAACAACAAATAGAAAAACCATGAAAAATTTAGTATATACGCTTATCTTTGGACTCGCATGGATATGCACCGGATGCTCAGACTTCCTGGAAAGCCAGACACCGCAGGGAAGTGTGGATGAAGAACAACTGCAAGACCCTGTTTATATAGACAACCTGGTAATTTCGGCATACGCCGTATGGATCAGCGCCGAGGATATCAACTCCTCTTTCTCTTTATGGAACTACGATGTCCGTTCGGACGACGCTTACAAGGGCGGTAACGGTACGGAAGACGGCGATGTGTTCCATGCGTTAGAAATCTCTCAAGGCATCATGACTACCGCATGGAATATCAGCGACATCTGGCAACGGTTATACAACAGCATTTCACGCGTAAACATGGCTTTAAAATCTCTGAACCGGATGGATGAAGCCACCTACCCGGAAAAGCAGCAACGTATTGCGGAAATGCGTTTTCTGCGCGGACACGGACATTTCCTGCTAAAGCAGCTTTTCAAGAAGATAGTCATTGCCAATGATGAGACGCTGGACCAGGAAGGTTATAATAATCTGTCTAACGATATCTATACCAACGATGAGAGCTGGGCGGAAATAGCCGAGGATTTCGAGTTTGCCTACGGACACTTGCCTGTTACCCAAGAAGATAAAGGGCGTCCCACCCGGGCTGCTGCCGCAGCGTATCTGGCAAAAACGTATCTGTACAAAGCATACCGCCAAGATAATGATGCCACCAACGAAGTAACTTCCATTAATGCGGAAGACCTTCTTCAAGTGGTGAAATATACGGACAAGAGCATCATGAACGCAGGCGGATATGGTCTGGAACCGGATTTTCACAACAATTTCCGCCCTGAACCGGAATATGAGAATGGTGTGGAATCCCTATGGGCCATGCAATACTCCATGAACGACGGAACAAAGAATGGTAACTGTAATTGGTCAAACGGTCTGATAGTACCTAATATTCCGGGGGTGACAGATGGCGGTACTGACTTCTACAAACCCAGTCAGAACTTAGTAAACGCTTTCCGTACCGATGCTGACGGACATCCGCTGTTCGACAGCTTCAACACCAAGAACTACGACAAGACCGAAGATAACGCCGACCCGCGTTTGTTCCTTACGGTAGGTATACCGGAACTGCCTTACGAATTCAACACCAAGTATATGATGAAGAAAGACAACACTTGGAGCCGTAGCGGCGGTCTGTATGGCTATAACGTTACCCTGAAACAAAATGTAGACCCCGACGGCGGTTATCTGGTGAAAGGAAGTTATTGGGGCACGCCTATGAATCATATCGTACTGCGCTATGCCGACGTATTGCTGATGCGCGCCGAGGCTCTAATTCAATTGAACGATGGTCGGATTGAAGAAGCCGTAAGCCTAATCAACGAAGTACGTAACCGTGCCGGTCAAAGCGTTACTGCAAGCACCAGTGTGATAAAGAATTATGCCGAAGACTATGGCGTAAAGATTAAAGTAGAGCCTTACAACGGTACATACAGCCAAGCCGATGCCTTGAAAATGATGAAATTCGAGCGCCGTGTGGAACTTGCCATGGAGTGCGACCGTTTCTTCGACCTTGTGCGCTGGGGTGAAGCAGCCGAAGTTCTAAACAAGTACTATGCAGAAGAAGCAGCCGACTGTAGTATCTACTCCAACGCTTCGTTTACCAAAAATAAAAACGAATATCTGCCCGTACCGTTTGCACAAATCAGTGCCAGCAATGGAAAATATGTACAGAACTGCGGTAACTGGTAATTCCTCTACGGGAATAGAAACATCGTTTTACCTTCAAAAACATAAAAGAATGAAATCAATCCTGAATATATTTAAGCTGTCTTTCCTCACAATCACCCTATTATTGACTGTCGGATGCAGCGATGATAACAGTAGCGCGCTAAGACTGAACGAAGACACCGCCATCAAATCCTTTGCGCTGGACAACTACTCCGGCACCATTGACCAACAAAAAGAGACTATCACCATCACCCTGCCGGAAGACTACGATATGGCAGCAATGACAGTAACCGACATACAACTACCGGTAGGTGCCGAGGCTACCCTCAAGCGAGGAGATGTATTGAATCTGAACATGACACAGACTATAAAAGTATCCAATGGCAACGTATTCCAACAATACGTCATCAAAACGAGATACGATGAAGCGAGGATTCTGACATTCCAACTGAACGATATGTATAGCGGTATCATCGACCAGCAAAACCAGAATATTCTGGTTCAAGTACCGGCTTCCGCCGATATAACGAAGCTCGTTCCCACCTATACCGCCACCGAAGGAGCCATCGTAGCTCCTGCCGGCGGAACCGCCATGGATTTCAGCCGCCCGGTAGACTTCATCGTGTCCAACAATATGGCATCAGCTGTCTATACCGTAAAAGTACTCACACCCACAGGCAAACCGGCAGCTATTTATGCCGGTCTCGCTTCCACTATAGAGGGACTGAACCTCGAAGAGAAAGAAGCAGCAACGTGGATGCTGTTCAATGTGAAAGATGCACAGTATGTTTCTTTCAGCGACATAGCGACTGGTAATGCGGATCTAAGTGAGTGTAAGATGCTGTGGTGGCATTTCCATGCAAACACTACCATTGATGATATGAACAAGTTCGAAACGGCTGCTCCAGCTGCCTTATCTGCTGCCAGCATGATTAAAGCACGCTATGACCAAGGTATGAACCTGCTGCTGACACGCTATGCTACTTTCTACGCTGTCAATATAGGAGCAACCAAAGACAATAAGAATCCCAACAATTGCTGGCTCGGGCGTACAGAAACTGATCCTGAAATAACCGCAGAGCCTTGGAGTTTCTTTATACAAGGACATAAAAGTCACCCTGCTTATCAAGGTATACACGAGGGTAATTCCGTATATACCTGCAGTAAGGGCTACGGAATCACCAACACTACTGCTCAATGGCATTTACGCTCGCAAGATGAAGTGAATCCTTGGGGAGATTACAACGATGAGGCCGACTGGTCTCGGAAACATGGTGGCCAAGCCTTAGGTTACGGTGGCGACGGAGCTATCGTGGTTTGGGAATATCCGGCCAACGGTAGCAAGGGCGGTGTCTTCTGCATCGGTTCCGGCTGCTACGACTGGTATTCGGAAGGCATCGACACATCCAAAGACCCATACCACGGCAATGTAGCCAAGCTCACCAAAAATGTAATCAATTATCTAACCGGTAAATAAAGACTGACATATAATGAAAACAATGATACACACACTTGCATACACCGCACTGCTGAGTATAGCCCTCAGTAGTTGCAACGACGATAACGCTCCCATACTCACCCAAAAGGATTGGGACAACACTGCCACTTATTTTAAGCCGACCGATGAAAATATGTTTGGCACTTACTACAAACCGCAACTAGGTTACGTAGGTGACCCCATGCCTTTCTATGACCCGCAAGCCGGCGACTTCAAGATAATGTACTTACAGGAGTACCGTCCCAATCAAACCACTTACCACCCTTTTTGGGCGGTAAGCACCAAAAACGGAGGAAGTTACACCTCATTGGGTGAACTTATCCCCACTGGAACGGAAGATGAACCCGATGCGGCCTTAGGTACTGGTTGTATATTCTATGATGAAACCAATAAAGTATATTATACCTATTATACCGGACACACAGCTGACACTGAAGTTGTGATGCGGGCCACTTCTACCGATTTCAAGACGTGGAACAAAGATCGTACTTTCTTCTTGCTCGGCAGCAATGACGGTTACAGCCGGAAAGACTTCCGCGACCCCTTCATCTTCGAGAGCGAAAGTGGCAAATATCACATGATCGTATCCACTAAAAAGGATGGTATAGGAGTACTCGCCGAATACACTTCCACCGATTTGAAAGCATGGAAACATTCAGGCGTATTTATGCCGATGCACTGGGGTGCTGACCGGTTCTACGAATGTGCAGATGTATTCAAAATGGGAGACTGGTGGTACCTCGTGTATTCCGACCAAAATGCGGTATCACGTAAAGTATGCTACTTCAAAGGCAGCACACTGGAAGAACTGAAACAAATGACCGCAGCCCCCACTTTTCCCGACAATAAAGAG
>OGGC01001513.1_pt1 | contig 15399 bp, 8 predicted proteins | sample 1571181 | NCBI WGS metagenome assembly OGGC01 (sample SAMEA2581930, study PRJEB24529) | metagenome | biome: Human gut stool | place: China | collected 2011 | reverse complement strand
CCAACGTAACAACCGGTGGAGGTGGTGGAGGCTCACAAAGCGACATTCCGTGGAGAGACAAGGATGAAGACAATTTGCAATGGGCTCGCAGATGCGCTCATGCCGCCAGTCGTTCGTTAGGAAAGAAACTGAAAACAGGATTAAAACGATAAGCCCATGAAACCGAACATGAAAAAGAAATTCGATTTTTCCGCGGAAATGAGTGAAGCGGAAGCCATAAAAGCCACTCCCAAGAATGAATATCTGGAGGAAGAAAAGCAGTTACTCGATATCAACGCAAAGGAACTTGTCAGCCTGAATGACAACGTATATAAGCTGAGAACAGAAGTTGAAAATCTATCCGACTCTATACATGAGTGCAAACCTATTATTTCTGAAGAAATACAGAAGTTAGCAGTAGAATTCGGTGCGACCCTTCTATACAATTTTCTCAGCCAGATTGAGAGCAAATGTAAGGAAGCCGAGCGAAGAATAAAGAAAGCCAGCAATGCCATCCCCATCCCAGATACGGCATTCTACATTTTGATTACCATTGTAGTTGCTCTATCTTCTTTTTTCGTGTGCATGATAGTAGCTAATGCAGAGATTTTGCATTCCGGATTGATTTGGAAGGCTGTTATTGGTTGTATTCTTATGGTTGTTTTGGGGATTGGTATTGCTGTAATTATACAGAAGTTTTCGGACAGGGATAAATAAACGAAAAGTCTCAATCGGATAGGAATGCTATCGGTTGAGACTTTATTTTATTCGTTATCAAACAATCCCTTTTCTTTCCATAACTTAATTTCCTTATCGAAATCTGAAAGATATTCTTTATCTTGAATCAAGCGAAATTTGTCATATTCAGCATACGCTTTTTCCTTTGCTTGTTCAGCAGAAATGATACGAGAATCATGAAATTTGTCATAGCCATATACAGTCAGGAAATCATCCAATTGTTTTTTCCAGTCTTCCATAGTAGAAATTATCTGACGTTCCGCACGCGCTTCTGCCAAATCAAGAAACGAGGTTGTCAGACGGTTTAAAGAGGTTACTTCTTTATCCGATAAATAATTCTTTGCAATAATCGTATCTGACTTTTGAACTCTTCCTTCCGGTGCATTTTTCCATGTAGTAAGTCCCATATGAGGCATTTCTGCATCTGCTCTTGTATATACGATTTCAGCAGCAGTTTGATGAGTAACCGCCCAATGCATCATATTTTGCACCATTTTAAAGAATAGCTGAGTCGTCTCGGCCTTAGGATCATAATCGGAACTACATTCTGCATATACATCAGTGATTTTTTGATAATATCGACGTTCAGAAGCCCGTATTTCCCGGATACGCTCCAATAAGTCATCAAAATAATCTTTACCAAAATATTTTCCTTGTTTCAAACGTTCATCATCCAAAACAAAGCCTTTAACTATCATTTCTTTAAGAACAGATGTTGCCCATATTCTAAACTGAGTAGCTTGGTAGCTATTTACACGATAGCCCACAGCTATGATAACGTCCAAATTATAAAACAGTGGTGTGCGTTCCACTTCTCGTTCTCCCTCTGACTGAACTATCCCAATTTTTCGGATAGTTGCCTCTTTAGTGAGTTCGCCTGTTTCGTAAATCTGACCAAGATGATAATTGATGGTTCGTACATCTACCCCAAACAAATCAGCCATGCGCTTCTGCGACATCCAGAATGTTTCACTATTGAAGACTACCTCTATACGCACTTCCCCTTGTCCTGTTTTATATAATAAAATATTAGCAGATAGACTATTATTAATTGATTCAGGAGTAGATATCTCTTGCTTGAAATATTCTCTTGCCATTTGTACTTGTGGCTTCTTTCCATCTGCATTTTCCGCAATAATCAAGCAAGCGATACGAGATAAATGGATATTTTCCACCTTGCGAAAAGAGCCAGAACCAACCTTAACCATTTCAACCGTTTGGTTAAAATGCTCCGATACATTAAATCCTTTATTATTGGCTATCGCAATGGCTTTGTTTATAATACGAGTGAATTTTTGATATGTACTATATCCTAATACAGCACATAAATCCCTTGACGACCAATATTCTTTTCCGCCATCCTTCCGTTTCTTAATCTGTTCGAAATCAGAACTCAAGAATTCAACATTATCTTCTATCATACCAAAATCTTATTCTTTTAAAGTTGCTTTAAATCCTGACACAAAATCTTTATTAATGGAAACTTTCATCGATTACTATTAATCACTAGCAAACATCACTGATAGTTATAAATTACTCTATTCTTTTGCATTTGATTTAATAATTACGTTTATGGCTTACACGAAGTTTATCATCATCTTCTCTATATGATGAGATATATCCAATAGTTTTTAGCTTCCCTAAAAGCATTTCATTCATGTGATTATTTTCTATAGTAGCCTTTTTTGATTTATCTGTAATACTTCGATAAGAATCGCCTAAAGACTCTATTAATTCTGTCACAATGTCAAAATCATCTCTATACTTTTCAACCAAGTCTATCAAAAAAGACAATCGCTCTGGCAAATTAGTAGAGGCGACCAAAATGTTCTTCTCTATGTCATAATCAAATTTTTCAATATTGTTTTTCAACACAGGAAGAGTGATATTTGCCAATTCGTTATCCCACACAATATGAGGAAGAAAATGTTGAACTACACTTAGAGCTTTTTCACCGATTACTCTTGGATTTTTCATAAGATGCTTGTATAGCCTCATATCTGTTGTAGGCAACTCCTCTATTTCTATAATACACTCATCCAAATACTTATCTACATAATAAGTAAGTACATCACTATGATTGTCTCTAATTGTTGTCGTATAATATGTGCTATATGGAAGCATATCAGCACAAAGTAACGACTTAAAATGAGCGTTATCTACACTGTTAATATCCGCATCCTTAAATGTAACTCCATCAAAGATTTTGACAAGTTTATCGTATACCAAAATTTCAAAATCTGATGTCAATAAAGCACTGTGTGCCAGTAGTTCTTTCTGAGTATCATCCAATTCAGATATATCTGTTAATTCATCAATATGTTTGGTAATGAATATTCGCAAACTGGAAATCATTACATTATTCTGACTCTCATAAAATGCATATATCTCAGGCCATGCTGGTATAACTATATCAACTTCAATAGCGAACTCCCACTGTATATTGTTAACATCGGAAAGAGAAACTTTATTCTGTTGCCCAGAAAGGTATTTGCGTTTTGTGTCCTCTGTTATATCCTCAGAATTAATAATTTCAAGAATAATTCCCACACTCTCTTTTTTTGCCGTATCTGTAATAAATACATTATTTAGTGCATTGTCAAAACATTCATCTATATAATCTGATATAGATTTAGCTGATTTACAGCTCCTCAGTATTGTAACATTTAAAGGATAATTATCCAATGTTTCCACCCTCTCATTTCGATAATGAACAAATGCGCATACAACATTTTCTGGTGTCAACATATATGCTTTGTTTTCTACAACATACTCAAGCAAACACCTAGACTCTGCATCTATATCTGTAAAAATCAGTTTTCCATTCGACACTATTTGTTTGATTGTATCAAAACCTATGAGATCTACTCTATGAGATATAAATGCGAAGTGTTTATTCAACCAGTTACGACTTTCTTTGGTGGAATGGTTCAATTCGAGGAATCGTAACCAAGACTCGAATAATTCATCGGAATTCTGTTTCACGAAGATCTTCCATAATCCATCAACGATACTGCCCAAATGGTTGAAAAGCGAGCTTGAATCTTCAACTGATTTATAGAAGTCAATCAAAAAGTCCCACTTTTTATTATGCATAATAACTTGTGCTATCGAATGAAGTTTTGAGTTATTTGCTTCTTCAAGATGCTGACAAATACAATCGACCACCTGAATATTCAATATACTTACATCGTTGTAACATTTATCAGGAATGTTTTTTACGCACTGCCCTACTTTATCTATATGATAGTCATACGGCAAACTATGCCGAAGTTTTAATTCAAGGATAAAATCATGGTCGTGCTTATTAATTGACTTACCAAAAAAGAAAGATATATAATCAAAGTAATCTTCATTTATAAGTCCTTCTTTCAAGAAAACTTCAAGCATTTTAGAGACATTGAGTTCACTAAAAATTTTATGCGTCTGCATATCAACATCCAGCAACAGTTCTTGTATTGGAGTAGCATAATGATTATTACGAGATAATTCTAGTATCTTGATTTGTTCACGATATCTTTTTTCCCCTTCTCGCAAGGCTTCTAATCGCTCATGGTAGGTAAAGGTAGAATTAACTATTTTCTCTATTTGACTGAATTGAATATTGCAACTATCTTCAGATGTATCATAATAATATCTAACACCATAATATGTGTTAGTTTGATGCCTCTTAAAACATTGATATCGAAATGAGGATTGCGATATAAAGGAATTAAATAACGTTTCATTTTCTGCGATATCTTCAAGAGGTATAAAATTGTTTTCGACAAAAAACAAAAAGGCATTATTTTCATTTTGTTTTGATAATTTTCTACGATACCCTTCAATATAAATCAGCCTTAATTCTTTTTCTTGTATGGCATGTGTCGCTTCTAAAGATTGAAGTTTTTTAGTTATTCCATTAATACGCTCGTCAATCTGTCTATTGCGCTCAACCAATAATTCACTTTTCTTATGCAAACAATCATACAAAACACCCTTTCCTTTATGCAGATCAGCAAAATCTTTTGGATGGTAGTTTTTATATACAATCATTGCAAGAAGTTTGTTTTGATCAAGTTTCTCATCAAGTTTTTCTCTATATTGGGCATATTCATTGACAATATTCTTCAGTAATCTCATATCGTCAATGAAAAAAGCCAAACTGTCTATTACCTCGACATTAAGATCTGAATAGCCTTTTATCTCTAGTTCCTCTTTCAGTTTGTCTGCCGAGTTTGAGGAGTTGATTATTGGAATTACAGTTGTGATATAATCAAAGAATTTAGTACGTTCTTCATCAAAAAACATATCATCTTTAACCGCATAAATGAACGTAACTTTACGCCCCACAGAGTTTGACTGATTCAAGAGTTGATTTACCTCTCTTAACTTAAGAAAAATATCCGTATTATCAAATCTATCTAAATCTTCTATAATCACAACATTATAATCAGTAACCTCAAAGAAATAGACAATCTCATCCATGTGCTTATTGAAAACGGATGTATCTTCTTTGTTTTCTTTTAATTCAATCTCTCCATTCTTTAGATTTAACTTATTCAGTTTACTATTACTCAATGATTTGACAGTCTTTTGAACGAATATTATTGTTGCAACAAATATATATGATAGAGCAAAAATATCAGACCATTTATTTAATACTGGATTACTTAAGCGATTGCAAATCCAATCCACCTCCAAAAATGATGGTTCAAATACAATAATTAAGGCAACAATATAAAATATTATTGCAAAAGATAAAGCATATTGAGCCCAAGTTGATTTATGATAAATCCTTTTTAATCTGGAGTTATAAAGCGTCTCTTGTTTTTCTTTATAAATAAGTTGTTGAAGAATGCTGTATTCAATACGATTATTCATCGTATCAATATCTATTTTATTCTTTTTATCATCTAATGGTGACTTTAGAGTAGCAAGAGATATTGAAAGATATTTGTATTTAGGATAGTCTTTCTTCAAAGAGCGAAGAATGGAACTCTTACCGGATCCATAAGGACCAGTAAGAGCAATGTTCAATATGTCTTTCTCTTCTAGTTTTCGTGCAAGATTCAAAACACTCCTATACTGCTTCTTATCACTTTCACTATCACGATTAAGCAGAGCAGGAGTTAATGATACTTGTTTATCATCCTCCATCGAATTATTTGCACATATTTTCTTCCAAAATCTCCAGTTCATTTATTTTCAGCTATTTATTAATCATATTTTTCTAGTTTGTTACAGATTGCTATCTATATTAAAGCAACACCAAATTCACGGATTGTTTCTTCGCTATCTCTTCCTGAAATAGATTTGCCTGTCGCTTGCTCTATTCTGTCAAGCAATTGTTTTGCTCGATCTATAAAATAAGCATTGAAATCATCTAATACAAAATGAGCATAACTAACCTTATGTGACTCTATAGCTTCCTGTATCTCAACTTGTTTTAATCCCTTATTTGCCATAGTTCCAATATAGGTACTTGGTGCATGTCCTCCTATTGAACGATTGGAAGATGCATAAATTGGAGTCTTATTAATGACAGAATTCCATTTTATACGTGGAAGGTTATTTTTCTCGCAATAAGTTTGAGGGAATATATGATGAATATCAGCATCTTCATCAATGTAAGATGCTATATCCATACGATGACCTGTCATAAAATCAAGTGGTGAATCTTGTAAGATAAGTGCCATAACACCTTTGTACGCTGCACTATTCCTAGTCTGCATGGTCAATAAACGAGTTGGTTGTATATTGGAACGATATACAGTCTCTGGCATTTCACCACCTTCCATCCAACGGAATACGCCCATTATATCAGTTGCAAATCTGGCTTCATTGGCACCCCCATATAGTTCACCCATTACGCCACACCAATACCAACGAGACAATAATTCCTGTTTGCTTCCAAGATGCAACATTTTTTTATTTTCGTTGTCGTATGCAAAGATTGCAGCAAGTGGAATAAGTTGTGACGAATATGGAAGATCTCTGGAACGGAAAATCCCCTGATGTACTAAGAAATCAGCTGCATCACAGAAACCTTTAATCAAAGCGTCATGATACTTCAAATAATCTTTCAATTCAAGCCTAAGAATGTCTTTTTTCTTACATGTTACAGCCACACGCTCATCATCACCTGAAACCACTCTTTTATAATATGATACCAACAGAGTCATTGCTGCCAAAAAATTAGCACCAGTGATTTCTTTCAATAGCTCGCCATTTACTTTTTGAGCAAAAATATGACGAATCGTCTCCCAATCTTTTCTCAATTCATGTCCTTCAGCAGCAAATGTAGCTGTGACGAGTTCGAAAACCGTAAGAGGTACACCACCAGTGTTTACATTCTCAAAAATCTGGCAGACAGCTTCTTTCGGGGTTTCTTTATCAAGCTGAATTATAGGTATGTTATACTCTAAAATTGGGCGAAGAATCTGCTGGGAGAAATCACGGAATAAATTTCTATACTCTCTATCACCTTTGTAATAGTCTTCCATATCATAATGCCAATCTTCCGTATCATTATGAGAAAACGTAATATTCAAGGGAAACATCAGGTTCTCAAATTCTTTCTCTCTTGTGGATAAGTCCAGCGTTACATCACGACCAATATTTGTTGTAAGCTGTTTCTTCTCTGATACAGATATGATTGCTTCCAATCTGTCCGCAGTAGAGTCTAGACATTTACGAATATCTAGATAATAATAGCGTTTGATAATTGTATCTCTATTGGTCTCTAATCGAGTATTAGTTGCTTTCTTACTTTTCAAGACCTGATATAAGGTTGTGAGTCGCTGTTGTCCATCGAGCACAAGCCACTCAGGTGTAACTTCTGATATAGAATCCACACCTTCAAATGTGCGATACTTAAAACGGATATGCTCACCACCATTAGCCAAAAACATCGCTGCACCCATTGGGAAGCCAGATGTGATACTTTCTATTAGTTTACATATCTTCGTGTCATCCCAAACCCAACTACGTTGAAAGTCGGGTAATTGAGCCTTACCTTCTTCAACCATTTTTAGAAGGTCATCAAGTTTCTTATCGTGTGATTCAACAGCCATAACAAATTTATTTTATCAACCGATTAATAATACATCTCAATATACTGATAAGCCTTATCAAAAACTTCTTGATCTTTAATCTGGTAGTTAACCCACAGAATAGAACGTAGTTTCTTTTTTATCTCTCGCTGAGCTGTAATGCTTTTAAAAGCATCTTTAAACTTACGTACAATAGCTACCACATTTTCATCAATATCAGCAACTACACGTTCTACAATGATAGGAGTATCCTCAGTTCTAATTGATTCAAACAACTCCGTAAGAGCAGCTTTAGCTTGTTCCCTCTTGTCAAGAGGTTGATTTGAGTTTTTTTCTTCCTCAAGCACTTCTTTAGCAAGGGTGAGCAATCCTCGGAGGAAATCAATACTAGTTATAAGATTTTCCTCCATATGACGGCGCAGTTCATCCAACTTCTCAGCAAATGCCTTGTAATTAGGGTCTCCATGATGCTCTCCTAACCTCAAACGAAGCATTTTTTCCACTTCCAATATCTTTTTAGGATTGTCTTTGGCTTGCTCCAACACCATATCAATTACATCTCCATCTACCACAAGATCCTCAAGTGGAGTCCCAATATCAATTGTATCAATGTTACGATGAATGATTTCAATGGTTTTAGCACCCAATAAAGTCCATATGAGTGAACCGCCGGTACTAACAGGACGTACACTTTGATATACCTGAGCCAGCCAAGTATAATCCGCCTGATAAGCAGCCAGCATTGCATCCGGGCTTACTGTTTCCCAAGCTTTAGCCAATCGTGAAAAATGTTTTGCAAAATTCGTTTTTGTAGACTCATCAAGTAAACATTGCTGGGCAGCTTGCAAACCTTCCCAACCACCGATTGTCCGGTCTACACCAGGGAAAAAGTCAATACACTCTTGCAAAAATTGAGGTATCAACACTTTTATCTCATCAATATTCTTTACAACCGTTTTTACCGTCTCCTCATCAAAAGCAAGGCTTTTGGCTACATTATCAAATACACCAACGAAATCTACAATCAGACCACATTTCTTATCAACATTGTACTTTCTATTCGTACGGCAAATAGCTTGTAACAACGTATGATCCTTCATTGGTTTATCAAGATACATACATTGCAAAATTGGAGCATCAAAACCTGTTAACAGCTTTGAAGTGACAATCACCATTTTAATCGGTGACAATGGATCACGGAATTGGTCAAGAAGTTTTCTTTCTTGTTCTCTATCACGACGGTATGCTTTATACTCATCAGCTTTATCGCCAGCCGTATGCATAACGATAGTGGTTGCATCTTCCGAACCCAAAAGAGCATCAATCGCTTTCTTATATTTCACACAGCAGTCTCGGTTATATACCACAACTTGGGCTTTCATGCCACTGGGCTCTACATACTCTTTGAAGTGATTTACAATATAACGTGCGACATCGTTAATTCGCTTCTCTGCTGTAAAAAATGCTTCAACAGAAGTTCGTTTTACTAATTCGTTCTTTTCGTCCTCGGATATTTGATCGGTCAGTTCATCAAATTCTTCTTGTAATTGAGTTTCGTTAAGATGCATCTCTACCGGCACTGTTTGGAAATTCAATTCAAGCGTAGCTCCATCTTCAACAGAATTTTGGAAAGTATATTTTGAAATATATCCACCTTTCTCTAAATCCTCATCAGCACCAAACGATTGAAAAGTATTCTTATCTCGTTTGTTGATAGGCGTTCCGGTAAGACCAAAGAAAAATGCATTAGGTAGTGCATTGCGCATTTTTTGTCCTAAATCCTTTTCCTGAGTTCGGTGTGCTTCATCTACCAATAAAATGATATTATCTCTTTCATTCAGTACACTATCAACATCTCCGAACTTGAAAATTGTCGTTATCAGAATCTTGCGCTGATCCTGCTTGAAAAATGCAACTAACTCATCTTTTGTCTTTGCAGATTCTATATTAGGAATATCAGCACGAGTAAAATCGCCCGTTATCTGATCTTCCAAATCAATACGGTCATCAACGATAACAACTGTGGGAGCATGTAATTCGTTCTGCAAACGTAATTTTTGGGCAGCAAATACCATCAACCATGATTTTCCAGAACCTTGGAAATGCCAAATAAGACCTTTCTTCGGACCTTGTTTCTCTCGATATGTATTTAAGACACGCTGAACAATAGCTTCACCACCTATATATTGTTGATAACGGCAAACTATTTTTATTTTTTTGCCTGATGATGTTCCTGTAAAAACACTATAGTAACGATATATGTCAAGTAGTCGGTTTGGTTGAACTAACCCCATTACATTACTTTTAACCGACTCTATTGTGCCATGCTGACGACCTTCATCTTTAAACCAAGGCCCCCATTTGTCAACTGGTGCACAGATACCGGCATATTGAAGTTCTTTGCCTTCAGTAGCAAAGGTCAATATATTCGGAACAAACATTTCTGGAATGCTCTTTTCATAATGCAGCATATCGATGGCTCCGTCAGCCCATGTAACCTGAGGGCGAACAGGAGATTTTGCTTCACCAACACAAACCGGGATTCCATTTATCAGATAAACCAAATCCAAACGTTTACCTCCATCAACAGAACTACGTGGAAACTCCCATTGATTGGTCACAACACAATAATCTTCAACAGCATCTTCGCTAAAGAATCTGATAGGTATATATTCACCATCCTTTCCAAAAGGTTCTGTGTTTTCATTAAATAGCAATGTACGAAAACGATCATTGGCAGTCACCAATTCATAATAATTACCTCCACAAGTAATAGCAGCACGGAGTTTATAAATAACTTGCTCCGCTTGTTGACGTGTTATTGGATTTAACCTGACAAGAGCTTCCAATAGCCATGATTCAACAAGGACAGAATCAGAACTACGAGGTATATCCTGTGACTTTACATACTGCCAACCACTTTGGGTTGCAGCTTCTATGAGCATTTGCTCCACTGTATTGTCTTCGTTAAACATATCTATGATTTTTATTGTTATCAATTTAATAATTAAGCGATTTTCCCTAATTCGTCACTTTGTATGTCATTCAAATATACTAAAGCTTTTTGAATGACAGATTTTGATTTGTCAGCTTGTTGGTAGATCTCTTCAAACTTATTCTGGAGTATTAAAGGAGGTACTGCAATCTTTAAGTTCTCAACAGCTTTCTTAGAAAGTTCTTTAAAGGTAGTACCAGTTCCCAATGAAACCAAATACTCTCTCTTGAAAATGAGCGAATAGTACAGGTATACAGGATTAAGTTGATCACCACAAACAAAGTTCTTAAAACCTTGATTACAATACATAGGTGAACCTACTAAACCAACCTTACCTATAGGAGCTCTTGTAGAGAATAATACTGATCTACAAGGCAATAATGTAAGATTAGCCGCCTTTAATCCCTCTTCTGTCAAATGGCGTTCGGTATCATATATATAGTATGATTCTTCTGTCATTTCTGCAGGAGTAATCCATTTTATCTCACCATTCCAATAAGATGAATTCTTGGAATTTGGTGTAGTTCCAAGAACAATCTGAGTATAGTTACCTATATAGCCAAACTCAACCCAAGCTTTTGTGTTCGTCATCGGATCACCAAACATCTCGATAAATTGCGATTTGAAGTCGCCAAATTTTGATTTGTCGGCCTGATGGACAATCTTGGCAAACTCCCTTTGGACTTCTAATTGCGGCTTCAGGACTTTGAAGTTTAACAAATATGAAGAAGGGACTCTTTTCTGCCCTCCGGTGCCAGTCATATTTTTAGCTGCGTCTATACGAAACCCATTGAGCTTTGTTAGGAAATACAACCATTCTGAATTTGAGATTCCCAAAATGGGGCGTAATACATGAAACTCGGTTGAACCGAATCCAATACCATTAGAAAGTCCTTTAAGAATAGCACCTTTACCATTTTCCATGCATGGTGTTATTTTGGCAAAAAGAACATCATCTTCAGCACAATATGTAAATCCCTTCTTGACGTCTTTTAATGGTTTAGTTTCAAATTCGGCATATTCACCATCTTCAGAGATTCTATCCATTGGAATAAAAGAAACAGATAAAGAATCGTCTAAACCCTTCGGTTTGGAAGGGTTAATGGAACATAGCGATGATAAGGGAACCACCTCAGAGTTAATCTCAAATGGATTACCGAACATTTCGATAAATTGCGACATACTAACCAATAAATTTACGGTGAGACATTTTTACATTTGTCTGATTCACCATAGCATATTGCAATGTTGTATCCAGACTTTGATGCCCTAAGAGATGCTGGACCTGCTCTATAGGCATACCTTTATCTATCGCCATTGTTGCCAACGTGCGGCGAAATTTATGAGGATGCACCTTAGGAATATTCAATTCACGTCCCAAACGACGTAAACGAATTTCCACACCACTTATCTGTAGTCGATCATAAGGTGCTAATAACGAAACAAACAGCGCAGGATTGTCATCTATCCGTTCTGCCAAATAACGTTGTAAATGTATCTTTGTACGAGCATCGAAATAAACTCGACGTTGTTTATCGCCTTTACCGGTAACGATGCATTCCCGGTTTTCAAAGTCTATATCGTTCCGATTGAGTTTGACCAACTCCCCGACACGCATACCAGTAGAGGCCAACAAATCAATCAAGGCTAAATCGCGAATACCTTCGCAATGGTCACGCATTTGTTCTAACGCTTCATCGGAGTATGTTTCTTTGACTGTTTTTCCGACTTTTACTTTATGAATCCGACGTACCGGACTCTTCACAATATAATCCTCATCCTCAAGCCATGAAAAGAAACTTGACAAAATGCGGCGTATGTTGTCTACCGTAACCTTTGTGGCACCGCTTGTCTGCTGATAATCATTCAAGTAATTACGCAAGTCATCAGTAGTAATATGGCGAATATTTTTCCCTATTTTCCTGATAGCATTATTTAATGTACTTCGATAATAGTGCATCGACTTATCCGAACAACCTTCGACTCGTTTAGCCGACAAAAAACTATCTATTAATTCACTATTACCACTGCACTCTTCATTGTTCTTAGACGACACGTTGATATCACGAAAGGCATAATCTAGCACCTTTCGTAATTGACTCATTTGCTCGTTGTTTAAAACTCCCAGCATAGCCTGCTCTATGTCATTAATCAGATTCTCTATCATATTATTAATAAATTTGTTATCCAATTAAGCCACAGCTATCAACGCATCTCTTTTATTCTATCCGTTTATTAAACTCTTTATGACTTTATCGATATTTTCAATACACTGCTTCAACTCAAATTTTGATTTATCGGCTTGTGTGAGGACCTCAACAAACAAGATTTGTTCATCCATACTAGGAACAGGAACTTTCATTTTCTTGATATCTGAGAATACGATATCAACTTGATTTGTAGAACCAGTTACATATTGCCTGTATATTTCTGCTTGCGTATCATTTAAAGAAAGGTATGTATTAAGCACTTCTGGAAGAATCACTGCTCTATCTGTTGACAAGGCAATCACATGTCCATCATTTATGTAGGTATTATTGTCTGAAGGACAAATAAATACACAACATCGTCCAAGAGTACCATTTCCAGTTGCATTCAAGAGAACATCTCCTGATTCAAGTATTCTCTTCCTAACTGGGATTTCCTCGTTGTGGTATTTTATATTACCCAAACGTTGACCATCCCAATGGATACATGCTTGATTAATCACTAAGACAGAAGAAGATTCAACATATTTTGGCGTTATCCCCTTATTCATGATTGGACAAACCGATTCAAGGGTTTGCTTATTATGAGTATTATAATACATCTCGATAAATTGCGATTTCACCATTTCATCAGTGGCAACAAGTAGTTTCTTATAAGCCTCCTTCAATCGATAGGCTGCCCATAATTTATCAACAAGAACTTTTTGTTCCTCTAATGGAGGTAATTCAAACTCAAAATCAGCCAAATCAGAAAATAACACATAAGGATTTGTAGAACCTTTTGATTTAGCTATCGACCAAGTCGTAAAATCCTTTGATAGCATAATGAACGGCAACAAACGTTGCTCAAATGCATGAGGATCTTTCGTTTCAAAAACAAAAGTAGTATTAGCACATACTCCTTCAAAATCAGCAACTGCTATTTTCTTTAGATATGTTCTTCTTGAACCATACAAAATCTGACCTGGTTTAAATACACGAATAAAAGCAGGTCCAACATCATCTGTTGTAAAACATCCTTTCCTATGTATGGTTAAATCCTCCGAATCCATATGATCGCCTGCAACATAGTATTCATACGGATTATTTAGACGATCTATATTTATCTTCACATCTTTAACGACATCTCCAAACTTTACCCTACTCATATTTTAGCATACTTAAAAGATTAGCAACTTCGATATGCATTGATCTTGAAGCCTCAATCCATTTTGGGAGTGATTCATCCAAAATGTATATTTCATTTGTTCCTTTTTGCTTGACATAACTTTGTATACTAAGCAAACTCTTATTATTATCTATATCATTTATATCAGCAACTTTTGCAAAATATTCTATATCTTCAAAATTTTCATAAGCAGAAATAATTTTCTGGATGTGAGTATTTTCTAAATAACTTTCAGCATTCTTTCTTGATACCTCTCCTTTTGCGTCAATAAAAATAACTTTACCTTTATGACTATCTTCTTTTCTATTTTTGCAGATAATAATACAAGCCTCCATAGAAGCATTAAAAAATAGATTAGGACCAAGTCCAATTACGCAATCTACAATATCTATTTCAACTAATTTTTTGCGCAACTCATATTCTTCATCACGAAATAGTACACCATGGGGAAACAATATAGCACACCTACCAGTATTTCTATCCATCGAAGCAATAATATGTTGAAAAAATGCATAATCAGCTCTTCCTTGCGGAGGCGTTCCCAAGAAATTACGTCCCCACTTATCATTCATGAATTTTTCACGATTCCATTCTTTGATTGAATAAGGAGGATTTGCCAGAACAATGTCGAACTTACGAAGATGGCTGCCATCCAAGAATGCAGGATGCTCCAACGTATCTGCACATGCAATCGAAAAATCTTCAACTCCATTCAAATAAAGATTCATTCGTGCAATAGAAGAAGTCAAGCCATTCACCTCTTGTCCGAACACCTGTACACTCTGCCACTCTGCACCTTTGTTGCGAAGATAGTCTAAACATTTAACCAACATACCCCCGGAACCACAAGTTGGGTCATAAATGCTTTCATTCGGTTGTGGCTGCAGTATCTCAGCCATAAGTTGAACGACTGTTCTATTCGTATAGAACTCCTGAGCAGTATTTCCGGCATCATCGGCAAACTTTCCAACAAGGTATTCGTATGCCTGCCCCATCTCATCGGCAGGACAAGCCTTTAGGCTCAACGTATATTTAGAAAAATCCTCAATCAACGAAGTAATGATATTATCAGGCATCTTCGCCTTATTGGTCCAGCCATCCTTAGGTCCGAAAATACCTTCTAATCCTCCGATTTTTCTACCATCCATTTCCTTAGCAGGATTGGCTTGCTCAATGGCAATAAATGCTTCGACTAATTTATTACCAACATTTTCCGTCACCTCACGAACATCTCTCCAGTGCGCACCATCAGGAATACGGATGGGGAGATCTTCTACT
>OGGC01001506.1_pt1 | contig 15475 bp, 9 predicted proteins | sample 1571181 | NCBI WGS metagenome assembly OGGC01 (sample SAMEA2581930, study PRJEB24529) | metagenome | biome: Human gut stool | place: China | collected 2011 | reverse complement strand
CGACGGGCATTCTGAGATTTCTCTTTTTCCATACTGAGAGACATGGTTTGTTTTATGCCGGATGTCTGTCAGTATTGGTTTGCAGCATGTTGCAGCCTTGGGGGTGTACTTATGGTGTACTTGCAATGCCGGGTGGCTGCTTCAGTCCGCCTCCATATCGAAAGCCACTATCCCGAGGCGGTTTATGGCCTTTTGTTTGCGTTGGTCGATTACATGAGGATATTTCTCTGTCATCTTGATGCTCGCATGGCCCAGTAGCGACGATACCGTTTTAATGTCGGTTCCCGAATTGAGCAGATTCACGGCAAAGCTGTGGCGGCTGCAATGCCATGTGATGCGTTTTTTATTCCCGCCAGACTTACCCATCGGGCGAGATGCTTTCTTGCAGTGCCGCTGTGGGGCAGAATGAAGATACGCTCTTTCGGATTGTCGCCCTCTTTGGGATGGCCGATAAGCCGCAGCAGTTCATTGGTCAGTGGTATGACAACGGCGGCATGTGCGCTCCGCCCCGCGCTTTTCTTCTGATTGAATCTCATTACCATGCTTTCATAATCCACATTGGCGAACGTCAGAGCCGACACATCGCAATAGCGCAATCCTGTGAAGCAGCAGAATATAAATGCCCGCTGCACTTCGCGATGCTCCCCCCTGTAGCGGAATGTTGCAAGCCGGGCAATCTCTTTGGGACTCAGAATTTCCTTAAGTATCACGTTCGTATCATAGACAATCCTTATCCCTTTGCATGGATTTCTCTTTATAAGGTCTTTCTCCACGGCGTCGGCAAGTACTTTCTTGAACCAGTGGTAGTTCTTTCGTGCCCCCTCGCCCGAGCATTTGCTACGCAGGTAATTTGTAAAGCCCAGCACAAGCTCGGGCGTCACGGCCTCCAGCGGCATCGCTTGCGCATACTTTGAATATCTCGGAGTCAGGCCGAGATATTCCTGAAAACGGTTGAGCGAATATCTGTAGGACTTTCTTACCGGCAGTGTAAATGCCTCGTTGTCGCAGTGCTGCTGGAAAAAGCGGATGAAGCTTGACTCCTTCTCCCTTTTGAGGCGGTAACCCTTTCGGTCTTCAAGCATCTCCTGCTCTTTTTCGAAGCGGATCTTTTCGGCGAGAATGAGAGTGTTTCTGTTTTGCCGGCGGTCCTGGGCCGAACGTGGATGAACACTGATATACAGACTCAGTGCCTCCTTCTTGCGCAGGTGATGCACCTTGTATTTCAGTTTCAATACTCAACTTTTCGTTGCAGCCCGTCAGTGCCGCAAGTACGAAAAGGAGGATGAAGTAATGAAGTTTATTTTTCATGCTGTTTTCGTTTTAAAGGTTAGTAATTGGGGTTCTGGGTAACTACGCTCGGATTATTGTCTATCACGCTTTGCGGGATAGGAAGCAGTAGTTGCCAGTCGGCAATCTTATTCACGGTGAAAGCATATTTGTCATAGAAACCTTCCGTTTCGGTGATTTGCTTGTTGACTACTTCCACTGCTTTGCCCCAACGCAAGAGGTCGAACCAACGTTGGTTTTCGAATGCCAGTTCCAGACGGCGTTCTTTTTCCAGTTTTTCGCGGAAAGCATATCTCACAGGCACTTCAGAAGCAGCTATGGCAGCCAGTCCGGCACGGCGGCGCACTTCGTTGAGATAAGGAAGTCCGGTGGCGGGGCCATCTGTTTCGTTCAACACTTCGGCATACATAAGCAGCACGTCGGCATGACGAATGACAGGCCAGTCGTTTTCTCCATCATAACGTACGCTCACGGGAGAAACGAACTTCTTGATATAAGCCGATTGATCTGAAATGACCACCGGGTCTTTCTTGCTCGGATCGATATAATGGTCGGTCACGCTGGCATCCTTACGCAAATCACCTTCCGGATAAATTCCGAGAACTTCTGTTGTCGGATAGTTACGTCCGTCACCGTCACCCGTCACTACATTGGCGCCGCTCTTGGTAGGAGCAAAAGTATTGGCAAAAGGCGAGCCGATACCCAGACTACCGGATTTATAGCGGATGGCAAAGATAATCTCATCGTTCATTTCTTTGGAAATATCGAATACATCGGAATAACTAACCGTCAACTGATCTCCTTTTACATCCACCACAGCTTTGAGTAAGCTCTTGGCTTCCGTATATTTCCCAAGAGTCAGGTAAACTTTGGCCAGCAGGGATTGAGCCGCTGCCTGCGTCACCCGTCCCAAGTCTGCTATGTCGTATGTAATTCCTTCCAAGTTGTCAACGGATCTTTGAAGGTCGTCGATAATCTGCTTGTAAGTCGCTTCCACGCTGCTACGATCTTTTTTCATGGCTTCAGCCACGCTCAATTCCTCCGTAACAATGAAGGTAGGGCCGAAAAGACGTACGAGGTTGAAGTAATGGTATGCACGGATGAAACGTACTTCTCCTTCAAATTGTGCCCGTTTCTTCTCGTTGGCTACGACAGCCAGATTCTCGGGAGCCAATACGTTATTGCAACTGTTGATATTGCTGTAAGTAGCTTCCCAGTAAGTACGTATGTTGGCATTGCTGGCATCCATGGTACCGAGGTCCAGCGCCTGTTGTTGCAGGAACGCATCGTTGGTCGAACTGTTGCTGTTCATACGCGTATTGTCGGCACGCAGTTCGGTCAATGTCCATTCGATATTCAATGGAGCCTGCATTCCTCCGTAGCAACCGATGACGGCAGTATTCATTTCGGCTTCATTCTTGTAGAATGAACCGTCGGGGATATAGGAGTCCGGTGTAATGTTGAGGTCGCAGGAAGAAAGACCCAATACACAAGCGGACAGACTGGCGGTAAATATATGTTTTAGTTTCATTACTGTACGTTTTAAGGTGATTAGAAGTTAAGTTCAAATCCGATATTGACGGTAGACTGTATCGGGAATCCTCCACGCTGGTATCCGTTGACCAATGGGGAAGAGTAGGAGCCTGTAGTAACACGGGCTTCGGGATTGATTCCCCGGTAGCTTTTTCCCCAGAAGTAGAGCAGGTTCTGACCGGAAGCATAAAGGCGGAGTGAATTGAGTCCTGCCTTTTTCAACTTTTTCTTGTCGAAGGTATAACCGAGAACTACATCACGCAGAGCCACGAATGAACCGTCTTCAATCATATAGTCGGTGAACTCCCATGAAATACCTGCCGAACCGACAGTAGGAGTACGTCCGTCACCCGGATATTCGGCACTGATCCAACGGTCTTTCACATAATTGCGGTTGAACTTCTTGGATTCGGTGTAGTAGCCGTCGCCATTGAATACATCCAGTCCGCTTACCCCTTGAATGAGGAAATAAAGATCGAAACCTTTCCATCTGAAAGTATTTGAGATACCCCAGGTTGCTTTCGGGAAGGGGTTACCGATGACGGTACGGTCTTTGTCGTTGATAACGCCGTCATCATTGATGTCTACAATCTTGAGACTGCCCGGTGTGGCACTTGCCAAGTGTGGGGAAGCGTCGAGATCCGCCTGGTTAAGATAAACACCGTCGGTTTTGTAACCGAAGAATGAGATGGCACGGTGTCCTACTTGCGCCAGATATGTTTCATTACGTTCGCCGGTAGAGATCAGTCTCTCTTCGCCGGACAGTTCGAGCAGCTTGTTGAAGTTGGACGAGAGATTGAACGAAGTAGTCCATTCGAAGTTCTTGGTGCGAATGTTGTGCGTGTTCAACTCGATTTCAATACCACTGTTGCGGATACGTCCGATATTGTTCCAGTAATCACTGTAACCCATGAAAGAAACGACCGGTTGTTTGAACAGCAATTGTTTGGTGATGGAATAGTAGCCTTCCAGAGTCAGGCTGATACGGTTGTCCAGTGCGCTGAAGTCGATACCGGCGTTGTATTCGTACGTCTGTTCCCAAGTGATGTCATGGTTACCTTTGGTAGAGGTAGTCTTACCCAGTCCGGGGATCAGTGCGCCTGTGCCGCTACCCAACGCATAGTTGCTGGCGTAAAGCAGATTATAATAAGAGTTGGCAGGAATATTATTGTTACCCGTCACACCAAAGCTGGCACGCAGCTTCAGCATATTCAGCCAGCTTACGCCTTTCAGGAAGGCTTCTTCCGAAGCACGCCATCCGAGTGATACGGAAGGGAACCAACCCCACTGTTTACCGTCGGCAAAAAGGGAACTACCGTCCGTACGCAGACTGGCGGAAACAAGATATTTGTCAGCATAGCTGTAATTGACACGTGCAAGGGCAGACATCATAGCGGTACGGAACTTAATGGTGTTCGTTTGGCTGACGTCGAAAGAAGTGGCCGCATTGAGCGTATGCACATAATCGGTAGGGAAGCCCAGACCTACGATGCTGGCTGTCGTTTCCGAGGTAGTCTGTGCGGTGTAACCCAATAAGGCTGCATAATCATGCTTACCTTTCTTGCCGATGTAGTTCAGTGTGTTTTCACTCAACAAGTCGACATAGAGACGGTTTTTGTAAGTACCCATAGCCGACTCTTCGTCTTTGCGGGATTCGTAGTTACGGTATTCGTTGTTCTGACGGTATTTAATGTAGAAACCGTTGGAAGTGGTAAAAGTCAAGCCTTTCATGATTTGCACATTGATAGAGGAATTGGCTTGCAGGTTATAGTCTTCTTTGAAACGTTCTTCGGTATCCATCAATGACTTCGGATTGTTGTTGCTGGTGTTGAACGGACTGGCTTTCACTTGCGTACCGTCTTCACGTGTGTACATGATGTTACTGAAATCGCTACCGCGTGCCCACGAACCGATGGCTTTTCCTGTGAGGGCTGCCGTTTCTTCCGTATGACGTACCGGCATGAAAGACGGTGTACGGTAGAAATCGATGAAGTTGGTTGACGGTGTTTCCGTTTTGGTGTAGGACGGAGCTACGTTCAGGCTAAGATCTACCCGTTTGGACAACTTCGCGTTGATGCGCGAACGAAGGTTCAGACGTTTGTAGTTGCTGTTAATCATAATACCGTCTTCCTGTGCATAGTTGCCGGAGATGTAATACGTAATGTCTTTTTTGCCGCCCGATACGGAGAGTTGCACCTGATGAATCTGTGGAGTGTCCTGCAATCCTTCCCGTTGCCAGTCGGTATAATTATTGATAAGTCCGAAGGCTTCGTCGTTGGCTGCTATGGATTTGTTTTGCAAGGCGGCTTCATAGCCCATCATGTTATAATAGTCTTTCGAACTCATGATCGGATGCAGTTTATACGCCCACTTTAATCCGGTAGAGGCTTTCACACTGTATTTCGCTTTGCTGGCATTTCCTTCTTTGGTCGTTACCAAAATGACGCCATTCGCTGCACGTGAACCGTAGATAGCGGCGGAAGCGGCATCTTTCAATACTTCGATAGAAGCAATATCCGCCATATCGAGTGTAGAGAGTCCTTCGGGAACAGGGTAACCGTCGATGACAATCAGCGGAGAACTGTCGGCACTGATAGAACCCATACCACGTACACGGATTTGCGGAGCAGCTCCGGCCTCGGAAGTGGAGTTCTGATATTAACACCGGCAATCTTTCCTTGCAGTAGTTGGTCTACTTGTGTCACGGGAATATCTGTCAGGTTGTTGACGTCCATCTTGGATACGGACCCGGTCAGGTGGGATTTCTTCTGCACGCCATAACCTACCACCACTACTTCATCCAACACTTTCGTATCTTCTTTTAAGTTGATATTCAGTATCTTTTGATTATTGACGGGTATTTCCTGCGTCGTATATCCGATGTAGGAGATGACAAGGACAGATTTGGAAGAGGGGACATTCAATGTAAATTTGCCGTCCATATCGGTGATAGTACCGGTGGTACTTCCTTTCACCTTCACATTTACTCCGGGAACACCGCCTTGACTATCGGCGACTGTACCGGTGACAGTAAATGATTGCGCGTAGACAACCGTTACGAACGGGGTACATAACAATAGCAACATTGCTATCATTAAAGGGTAATAAAACGATTTGTTCCTCATGATATTAGGATTTAAATAAAGGATTATTCTAAACTATACATTAAATTCAGACGGCTGGAAGCAGAAGTGGTGCGATATTTGGCACCGATCGCTTCATATCCGGCTTTCGGGTCGAAGAAAGAGGCTTTGCGGAGCACCCAGCAGGCTTCATCTTGTTTCTTGTCCCATTCTTTGATTTGCTGGTAAGGCCATTCGCTCTGCGGCTTGCCGATATAGGGAATGGTAAATTTCAGTGCGGCAGTGATGGAACGTCCGTCTTCGCTGGCGGCGTTATAGATATCTATACCTTCCGTTGCGCCAATGAAAGACATATCCAGCATGTGCGTTAGGTTGAAGAGGGTATAACCGAAAGCAGTTGTGCGTTCCAGTTCCAGCGGTTGTTTGCCGTCCGGTTCAATTTGAGAAAACAGACGCTTTGCCGGGAATTCTTTTAGAATCTGAATTGCCAATTCTTTGTTGCCGATATACAGGGCGTACGCTGTCAGTTGCACGTCATAAGCCAGCCCATGATTGTTCTTGGCGGCATTTTCTTCGGCGGCGACAGGGCTTGTCTGTATCCACTCTACAAACTGCGTGAACCATTCTTTCATTCCTTTTTTGATGGCAGGTGTCATGGCTTTCGAACTATCCAGCAGGGTAAGCGCATCCAGCATTTCTACGAAGCAGTAAGTATCAATCATACCTGTTCCGCGCCCCAGGCCATCTCTGCGGCCGGGAATGGTCTGACCGTAATTCAGGTTCGGATTCATTTTTGTTTTGGCGTCCAGGAACCATACTTTCAGAAAGTCGGTTGCTTTCTTCGCATATTGCTCGTTGCCCGAGAAATAGTAAGCAATTCCCAGTGTGGTAACGGCTTTTGCCATGTTTCCCAACCGGTCACGGTCTAACTTGGACAGTTCGGGATTGCGTAGCCCGTCTTTGCGGATATAAGGCAAGCCGTCCGGTTTGGAAGGATCGGGCCACCAGTAAGGTCCCATACTCATGTAATCGTGTTTGTCTCCGCTGGAGGCTGTCATACTTTTATCCATCACCGAAGGAGGAGTCAGGTTCATAGCTTTGTCGGCCTCTTTCATTAACGTTTTGATAGCCGGGGCGTATGTAGGAGTATCGGCTTTAGCCTTCACTTTAGCCAGCTTTTCAGCAGGATAGATGCGGGTGTTGACGGTTTGTGCGTTCATTGGAAGCAGGCAAACCAGTGCAAAAGCACTCAATAACAGGTTTCTCATAATGATTCTATTTTTAGCAAATTAGTTTAACCATAATAAAGGATGACGGATGGGAAGGTTGCGTATCACTTCCTCGTTGGTGGGGAAATGTTCCAACTGTTTCCATGTCTGAAAATACTCTTTCCGGTAATGATGAAGACTACCGAATAGTAAGAACGGGTGTGCCACCGGCCATTCTTCCCAAAACATAATGTCCGGTTGACGTTGCCACGAACCTTTGTCTTTGACGAAGGGAAACAGCCAGGAGATTCCTTTTTCAATGTTCCGTCCGTCTGTGGTGGTATAGTCCCATAAATTCTCTTCGGGAGTTGTCAGCAAATGGCAGAGGGTAGTCATTGCGTCGAGGTTGAAAAGAGAATAACCATACGGCTTGGTGCGTTCCAACTCCAAAGGGAAACTGCCGTCGGCAGCCATTTGGTTCGGTAATAACACGCTCCGGTAACGCTCGCGGCAGAAACGGAGCATTTCTTCATTTTGCGTGAACGAGGCAAATGCTGCCACTTGCATAGTCCAGCAAGTACCGTGGTTGTTCTTGGCTTCCATCTCGTTGATACCGTAACGATGCGTAGATAACCAGGTCAGGTAATCGGAGAACCACAAGCGGATGGTTTGCAGTTCTTTGTCTTCGATGATTCCCTGCGCCTCCATCAGGCGGAGTGACTGCGCCACTTCAATCAGATGGATGGTATCGATAATGCCTATCCCGCGTCCGGTTGCAATGCCTTTGATGGCTTGTGCATACAGCAAGTTCGGATTCATCATCGTTTTCTGATCGATAAACCAGGCACGGATATGGCGCATGGCAGCATCGGTGTATTTCTTGTCTCCTGTCAGTATCCAGGCGGAAGTCAGATCTCCGACTAACTGGCTGAAGCGTATCATGGCATGACGGTGGGCGGTGAAATTATCCGGATTGGTTTCTCCGTCACGGCGGATAAACGGACCGGCCGGGTTTTGCGGATTCTCCCACCAGTAGTCACCTTCGGAATAGAAGTCGTGAATACCTCCTGCGCTTCTTTCGGCACGGGTGGCTGTGACGGTCATCGGTACGGACTCCAATGCAGCGTCCGCCCGTTTCAGGGTTTCAGTCTGCAGGAGTTGGCGTACTTGACCTTTCACATTTTCCCCGGCCATCACCGTGGTGAAGCTGAAGAGCAGTATAAATAATCCTATTGAAACGTTCTGTTTTCTCATTGTGCTTTCAATTGAGTATAAGCGGTCTTGATTCCATCCGATTGAACGGATAGGTAACAGGTATCAGTCACTTTGACCCGTATCATGGCTTTTCCATTGTAAGCCTGTACCTTGCGTGAGCCGGTTGAAGTTCCCAGGTTTTGGATAAGTTCTCCGTCTCCGGCAGCTTCAAACGAAATTAGGTTGGCTGCATCCAGGCAGGGAATTCCTTTGTCGTCTGTCAGCTGGGCTTCTACACGGATGATATTTTCTCCTTCAGGATAACTTGTCAATTTCAGTTGTTTCGGTTCTCCCCATTGAGCGGTTTGGTAGGCAACTGTGATTTCGTCGGAAATCGCTTCTTTGCTTTTTACCGCAACAGCTTTCAGTTGGTTCTCTCCTTCGCGCAACACACATTTCCAATGCAGTCCGGCTGCGGGAAAGTCTTGACTGTTGCGTTGCTTAATACCTTGACTGACTCCGTTCACAAACAGTTCTACTGCCGGACAGTTGGAGTAAACCAATATTTCTTTCGGTTCGTTTGCTGCTCCCCAACGTGTCGGCCAGGTATGACCGTAAATGTGTATCATTGGCTTCTGCGTCCAATAAGACTGGAACACATAGAACACTTCTTTCTTGGCGAAATCCCGTTCGATAACTCCTTTTTGATTGACGTAGGGAACAGGATTCTCCGGTCGTAGGGGAGTGGAGAAATCTTTGAAAGGCCAGTAGGCAGTTCCCGTAAGCCAAGTCATGGTTTCTTGTTCTTTCAAATGCCAGTCCACCAGTTTCACGATGTATGATTCCGACCAGTCTCCGTCTCTGGAAGCACGGGCATCTCCTCCCACGAGAGAGAAATCTCCCGCCCGTTCGTCGGCACCAACTCCGGCAGGGATTCCACCTAATGATTTGAAAGGATCTTCTGCGTGGCGTCTGGCGTGAGAGTCACCTCCCCATTCTACATGTAGGAAGTGTTTCACTTGTTTCATTTCTTTTTCCGATACGCTTTTGTAGTCGGTAAACTTGCCACGATACCAGCCTGCCCAGATGGAAGGAGAGTATACATCGACAATATCTTTGCAGAAGTCACAGCGGCGGATGGAAGTGACGCGTGACGGGTCCAGGCGGTGTGCCAGGTCGTTCAGCTCTTTCATAAAGGCACGTATCTGCGATTGTTCGAAAGTAGGGAAATCATTCGGCCAGTCGTTTTCATTACCCAATCCCCACAGAATAACGGAAGGGTGGTTGTGATGTTGGGTAATCATGTTGGTTAGCATCCGGCGGGCTTGTATTTTATAAGTTTCTCCACCCAATCCGCCACGGCACCAGGGGATTTCTTCCCACACGAGGATACCTAATTCGTCACACAGGCGAAGGATGATGTTTGATTGCTGGTAATGTCCCAGGCGGATGAAGTTGACACCCATTTCTTTCATGAGTTTCATTTCCGTCACCATTTGCTCTTCTGTCATGGCGGCTCCTACACCTGCATGGTCTTCGTGGCGGTGAGTACCTTTTAATAACAAGCTTTTTCCGTTTAGCTTGAAAGGACCGTAGTCTACAAATTCGAAGTGGCGGAAACCTACTTGTTCTGTTACTGTCTGTTCGCCTTCGGCTGTTTGGAGGGTAAACTCACAAGTGTATAGCTGTGGCTGGTCAGGACTCCAAAGCATCGGATTCTTGATAGCGATGTCAAACAGGTGTACTTCTCCCAATGGTAGAATGTCTGTGGCGGTTTGTTCGGTCACTTTCTTTCCGTTCGGATCTTTCAGAGTGAAGCGAACCGTAGCTTGGCGAGTGTCATTCGGATTGTAGAAGTTGGCTTGCACTTTCAGTGTTGCGCTCTTCAAGTCCTTCTGCACCGGGGTTTCCAGTTTAAAACTTGCAAAAGAAAGGGCGGGCTGATAAATCAGGTTTACGTAGCGGTAAAGTCCTCCGTATACGTTGAAGTCTGATAAATCCGAAGGAATCATTTCTGTATCTCTTGAATTGTCGCAACGGATGGACAAAGGTACTTTGCCGTTGAACCGCTTGCGGCAATCGGGATCGGCTAATGCTTTACGGATTGCTTCTGTGATGTCTACGCTCCATTCATCGTAACCTCCTACGTGGCTGCCGACTTTACGGGTGTAGATATATACTTCTGTTTTCTGTCCGGCTCCTTCAAATTCGAGGATCGTGCGGCCGTTGGCGGCCGGGTTCTGAATATCGAGCAGGGTGCGATACCATCCGGGACCCTGGTAATAGTTTACGTCCGGGTCTACGGCATCTTCCGCGTTGAAACAGTGGGGCAGGGTAACTGGCTGCCAAATGGGTACAGCTTCCGAAGAACCGGGGGCGACTGCACGTACGGCTTCCCAAATACTTCCGAGATCACCTTTGAGATATTCCCATTGGTCGGTCAGCCGGATTCGTTGGCTGGCGGGAATCTTGGCACTTGCCGGAAGGGTAAGTACGGTAAAGGCTGTCAGTATATAGATAAGTAGCTTTTTCATGGTTCTTATAGATGATGATCGTTATAGTTTCTGTTCTTTTTCCAGTTTGTTTTTCCGTATCAATGCTTCGAGGAAATAATAGTCGGCATATACGATAGGCACATCAATTTCGCTGTTGTGAGGTTTGGAGCCGGTACTGTGGAGAAGTAGAAAACCGTTGTCGCCGTTTGGTTTCGCACGGTAGTGGGCAGTGAGGTTCTCTAAAATCCGGTCGGCTTCTTCTTTGTAAAGGGCTTTATATTCTGGTACGTAGGTACTTAGTTCATAGAGTGCGGAAGCGATGCAGGTGGCTGCGGACGCATCCCGCGGTTCGTTAGGAATTTCCGGAGCGTTGAAATCCCAGTAAGGTATCAGGTCTTCCGGCAGGTTGGGGTGGGTGAAGATATATCTTTCGATATGCTTCGCTTGTTCCAGGAATTCAGGGAGTCCGGTTTCGCGGTAACACATCGTGTAGCCATACAGCGCCCATGCCTGTCCGCGTGCCCATGCCGATGAGTCGGCGTATCCCTGATGGGTTACCTTGCAGATGGGGTTGCCGGTGATTGTATCATAGTTTACGACGTGGTACGTACTGTAATCGTCACGGAAGTGATTTTTCATGGTCGTACGTGCGTGGTTGACTGCTATATTATAAAAGGTGGAGTCATTCGTTTCGCGGGAAGCCCAGAATAGTAATTCCAAATTCAGCATGTTGTCGATGATAACGGGACATTCCCATTGGTCGGCATGGTGATCCCAGGAACGAAGGCAACCTACGTTCGGCTTGTAGCGGGTAATGAGCGTACGTGCTGATTCGATCAGTATATCTTTATAGGTGGGATTACCGGTCAGGCGATAGCCATTGCCGTAGCTGCAATACATCTTGAATCCCATGTCGTGGGTAGTGCCGTTCTTCTTTTCGCGTTCCAGCATTTCTGTATGCTTCTCTGCTTTCTCTTTCCAGAAAGGATCGTGTGTATATTCATATACATACCAGAGTTCACCGGGAAAGAATCCGCTGGTCCAGTCTTTGGAAGGGACGAGACGCAGAGAACCATCCGGTTCTGTATTACGAGGATTAGTCAGTTCGCCCCATTGTTTGGCAATTCTTTTTTCTTTGCTTTCCTGTGATTCGTTGGCGCGTGCTTCATCTATTTTAGGAAAAGCATATTTGAGTTGTTGCTCGGCAAATGCAAAATTAGAATCAATCAGGTTTTGCTTTTGGGGAGACTGACAGCCAACTAAAAATGCTGTCCCGATGCTAAGTGCTAAAAGATAATGTTTCATATTTGTTTCCATATTATTATTTCTAAGTCGATGTTGCAAATGTATGGAAACGGAATAAAAAGGGCTTGTCCAGCTGTGCCGTAAATTTGCAAAATCATCCCAACTTCATTGGGACAATCGCTTCTATATCGCTCTTGGGACGTTTTTTATAATCTGGGATGATTTTGCAAACTATGTGATAAGTACTGCATCATAATTAAAAGGATCATTTTAATTTAGGCACGGATTACACGGATTACGCTGTTGCTTTGTGCAATCATATTTCAGAAAACCGTGTAATCCGTACCTGAAAATTCCCATTTATAAAACCAATTTAGAACTACTCTTCCGGTTGTCCTTTTACGTATTCGGTAGGCGAAACTCCGTAGGCTGATTTGAAACATTTGGTAAAATAAGCAAGGGTACTGAAACCGGTAGCGATTGAAACTTCCGTCACATTCATGTCCGCCTTTTTAAGTAGTTGCGCAGCTACCTCCAGACGTTTATGGCGAATCAGGTCGTTCAGGGATAAATCTGTTACCGCCTTGAGCTTGCGGTAGAAATTACTCCGGCTGAATCCCATTTCATCACATATCATATCCACTTTTAAGTCCGGATTATCCAAATGATCTTGGATGATCTCGAATAACTTCTGCATGAATTTATCATCGGCAGAGGTCGTTTCGATACCCATTGATTGCAGTGAGAAGTTTTTCCCGTACATGGATTTTAATTTTTCCCGCTGTAACAACAGATTATAGATTCGTACCAGCAACACATCTATATTGAAAGGTTTCACTACATAATCGTCTGCTCCTGAAAGGAACCCTTCTTTGACGTGCATCACCATTGTACGGGCTGTGAGCAGGATGACCGGAATATGGCCAGTCTGCAAATCATTCTTAATCATTGCGCAGAGTTCCAGTCCGTCTACTCCCGGCATCATTATATCCGTAACCACTAAATCGGGAAATTCTTTCAATACAATCTGGAAGGCTTCTTCGCCGTTTCCGGCCTCGAGTACCCGATAATGACGCTGCAGATGTTCTTTCACATAACTGCGTATATCCTCATTGTCTTCTACAAGCAGGATTGTTTTGCCTGTCAGGTAAGGAAGTTCTTCGGCGGACTCCTCTGACTGGCTGACAACCTCTTGCTCTTCCCGTTCGTTTTCGGATAGATTGTTTATCACGTTTTCTTCCATTGATTCTGGTTGCTCGTTATTCGGAAGTATAATGGTGAATATACTTCCTTTCGGCCGGTTGGAATCGACGCTGATTGCACCTTGATGCAAATGTACGACGGATTGGGTCAGACTTAGCCCGATACCTGTTCCGTTTACATTATCATTGGCTGTTTGAGGAGCGCTGACTTGATAGAACGGATCGAAAATATGTGTACGGGCAGTTTCCGGAATTCCTTTTCCCGTGTCGGCTACCTGAATAACGAAGTAGTTATTGCTATCGTCGGAGAGGACGAAAGTCGGATCGGTGGATATATTTTTCCCGAACCGTTGTTGAAGGCTCTCTTTATTGAGTGCTGCAATGAATCGCAGGGTAACAGTTTCTCCCGGAGGCGTGAATTTAAACGCATTCGAAAGTAGGTTGAATACTGCTTTTTCCAATAAACTCTGGTCAAAACATGCCGGGATTTCTCCTTCCGGAGCTTCATACAAGAACGTGATTTGCTTGCTTTCCGCTATTTGCTTGAAAGTATAATAGATTTCAAGCAGGAATGCATTCAAATCCGTATGGGTTAAACTTAGTGTGAGGCTGCCGCTTTGGTTCTTTTGTAAATCCATCAATTGATTGACCAGTAAGAGCAAACGACGGGCATTCTTCAAAACTAAGTCTAGTTTAGTTTTGATAAAATGCGGGACTTCTGCCTGGCGCACCAGTTCGTCAATAGGACTGATGATTAGAGTCAACGGAGTACGCAATTCATGTGAGAAGTTGGTAAAAAGCCGGATTTTGGTTTGGTGAAACTCTTCCATCCGTTGCTTTTCCATTTGGCGCATCCGCAGGTTGAGTTCCAGCTTATGTTTGCTGTACATGTAATAACCGATGGTGTAGGTGATTCCTATAAATAATAATGCATAGATCATATAAGCCCATGGGGTTTTCCACCAGGGAGAAAGAATGATGATTTCCAGCGTTTTTCCCTGGGTGTTCCATACATCGTCGTTGTTGGAGGCAATGACATGAAAGATGTATTTGCCGGGAGCGATATTGGTATAATAGGCTTCTTTACGGGTTCCCACATGATTCCAGTCTTCATCGTGTCCCACTAATTTATAAGCATACTGGTTCTGTTCGTGAAGAATGTAATTGAGCGCACAGTATGCAATGGAGAAGTTATTTTGATTGTATGCCAGAGTGATGGTTTCTGTGTCGTCGGGATTGGCATCCAGCAAATGACTCTGATCGCCCGGTTGGATCACTTTGTTGTTAACGGTCAACTGGGTGAGTACTACCGGCGGCATCATATTGTTTTTTATCAACGAGCGGGGAGCAAAGGACAGGAATCCATTACTGCCGCTGAAATAAACTTCTCCATTAGGGAGGCAAATGCCTCCTTGCGGAGTAAATTCTAACGTTTCAAGGCCGGCGAAGCAGTCATAAACGTGCACTTGTCCCGTTTTAGTGTTGATTTCGGCAATGCCATTATCAATACTTGCCCATATATTCTGGTTGTATTCTATTAAAGTATAGACCTCTTCGTTAGTCAGTCCTTCCTCCGTACCGATATGACGCACGATCCCTTTACCTTCCTGATATTGGTAAATACCTGCTCCAAAAGTGCTGATCCATATTTCTCCGTTCTTCTTTCTTAGAATACTGGTTACGTAGTTATTTTCCAGTTGACGGGATGGATCTTTCTCCTCTGTCGAATATTGTATGAGGGTCTTTTTTTCTACGTCGTACTCATAGAGCCCGAATGAACGTGTTCCGATCAGATATACATTCTTGCGCAGAGGCAAAAATGCCCGGATGCTGGAGAAACTGATTGTTTCCCCTTTCTCTCCGATGGGGAACTTGCGCGTTATTTTTTTATCTTTGGTAATTCTGACTAGTCCCTGACGTGAAGTAGTCCCTAGCCAAATGTCTTCATTCGAGTCCCGATAGATGCTATAAATACCCAGGTTCTTTTCATTAAACTGGTGAATAAGCGAGAAGCGTTTAGTCGGAATATGGAAACGGTATAACCCTCCATTGTTTGTGCCGCACCAGATGGATTCTCTTTCTATCATCAATGACTTGATGATATTCTTGTTGTGCATACCAACAGGACGTTCTTCCAGTAGGTAATTGGTGTATTCTTTGGTAGCCGGGTTGAATTGTAGCAATCCTCCTCCTTCTGTTGCGATCCAAAGAGAACCTGTACTATATAA
>OGGC01001505.1_pt1 | contig 15480 bp, 15 predicted proteins | sample 1571181 | NCBI WGS metagenome assembly OGGC01 (sample SAMEA2581930, study PRJEB24529) | metagenome | biome: Human gut stool | place: China | collected 2011 | reverse complement strand
AGTCCACAAGGCCCGCCAGGATCAGGCTGCCCTCGCCGCACAGACCGTACAGGTAGGTGCCGCTGCGGCCCTGCAGCGTGACCGGCACAGCCAGCACCACCGCAGCGATCTCGTCATTTTCCTCGGCCACATAGACATTCTGCTCGCCTGCAAACTGCTCAATGGCCTTTTTGGCAAATTCTTCCGATTCATTGCGCTGGCTCTGCCATAAAGCCAGCACTGCCGGTTTATCTTCCGGCTGCATCAAACGATACATCTGTCAGGATGCCCCCTCTTATCGAAAATTATGTCAGCTGCTTCAACACGATCTCCTGCACTTCAGCCTGAATGTCTTCGATGCTGCGCATGTTGTCCCCGCTGGTGCAATGCACGACGGCCCAGCCAAGGTGCGCGGCACAATACTCGGCGGCGCAGCGGCTGCGGGCAAGATACTCGGTATCCTTCTCGTGCACATCCTTCCTGCTCTCGTCGCCGTGGTAACGCTGGGTCATAAGCTTCTGGCTCACGGCGGGGTCTACCTGTAAGTAGATCACCTCATCCGGCGCAGGCAGGCCCAGCAGATGGAATTCGTAGTCAAACAGCCAGCCGAGAAAACTCTCCCACTGCTCCGGCGGCAGCTTGGAGCACTGGTGCACCGCATTGGAGGTGGTGTACCGGTCGGCAATGACAATGCCGCCATTCTCGTAAAAACTGCCCCAGTCCTTTTTGTAGCTGGCATAGCGGTCCACCGCATAAAAGCTGGAGGCTGCATAGGCGTTTACATCGTCCGGGTGCTGGCCGAACTGCCCTGCCAGATACATTTTTACAAGGGCGCTGGAGTCGCTCTCATAATTCGGGAAGGTGATCTCCCGCACAGAAAAGCCCTGTTCCTTTAAATGTGCTGCCAGCAGCTTTGCCTGCGTGGCCTTGCCGCTGCCGTCCAGCCCTTCCAGTACGATCAGTTTTCCCTTGCTCATGCTTCGGCACCTTCTTTGATCGCGGCATATTTTGCACGCACCTCGGCGGTTTTGCCGCAGCACATCCTGCCTTCCGGGCAGGGGCCGGATACACAGGCCGGGCCGGACTTTGCAAAGATATGCGGTGCCACCGGGTACACCAGCTCGAACATCTTTTCGGCCAGCTCCCGGATCTCCCACTGGGCGCGGTTGCAGCAGCGCAGGTGGAAAAAGTTCTGCAGGCTGCGGGCATTCATGGTGACCACCATCTTGGTCTCGCAGGCGTTGGGCAGTACAAAGCGGGCATCCTCGTTGGCCTGCTTGCTGGCCTTGGCGCGGGCCTGCTTTTCCGGCATTCCTTCAGCCATCAGGCGGGCGGTGTGGCCTTCTTCCAGCTTGTGGGCAAGGTCGAGGTAGCGCTTTGCGTCCTCTTCCATGCTGGCAAGGAAAGCTTCCTTTGCTTCCGGGATAGCTTCAATCTCGGGCGGTACCACATAGCGGAAATCGTCCAGCCGCACATAGCGCTGGCTCTGCACACTGAAGGATGCAATGCGGTGGCGGGTGATCTGCGCCAGCAAAGTGCGGCTGACCCCCTCAATGCCAAAGGTGAAGCTGGCATGTTCAATGGGGCTGGCATGGCCCAGATCGCTGAGCATGGTCAGGAACTTCGCGGTCTTTTCCTCGGTCAGGCCGTCCAGCAGGTCGGTGATGTGCGCATCGGAATAGCAGAGCTTTGCCGCTGCAGCCACCACCTTTTCCGGTTCCGGGGTATGTGCGATCAAACGAACAGTCATCATAAGTGTGTTATTCCTCCGCAGTGATTTTGGTCAGGGGCGCAAAATTGGCCATGGTCTTTTTGATGCCCACCTTTTCAAAGTTGATCTCCACGATCTGATCTCCGGCCGCAGGCTTCACAGCCACTACCTGACCGCGTCCGAACACCTTGTGCTCCACAAGATCGCCCGGCTCATAGTTTTTTGCGCCTTTTGCAGCGGTTTTTGCTGCCGGTGTGCCTGTAAAGGAGATTTGCTTTGCAGTTTTTTTCTGCGTTGTTCCGTCAGAATATGCAGAACTGTAACCAGAACCATATCCCGTACCTGCGCCGCTGCGGCCATAGCCGGAACCATATCCGCTCTGGCTCTGGCCCCGGTTTGCATAGGCCGAGCCAAAGCCGCGGCCCTCGCCCGCGTTGTATTCGCGGTTCAGGTAGCCGCTGCGATTGCTATAGCCGCTTCCGTAACCGCCCGAACCGCCGTTTCCGCCGCCTCCGAAACGTCCGCCCCCCTGCTGTTTCTGCTGGAAGCGGTAGTCGAAGCGGCGGCGCAGTTCGTCGATGGCCGCGGGTCCGTCGTCGCCGGGCCGACGCTGCGGACGCGTCTCCGCGAAATCGGCGTCCGACTCGATGTACCGGGGGTCGATCTCGCGCAGGAAACAGCTCGGACGCGTAAACTTCGACTCTCCCCACTGGAAACGCATTTCGGCGTAGGAGATCGTCGCCGAAACCTTGGCGCGGGTCAGAGCCACGTAGAACAGGCGGCGCTCCTCCTCGATGCCGTCGGGCGACTCGGCGGCCCGCTGCGAGGGGAAGAGGTTTTCCTCCAGACCCACGATATACACATACTTATATTCAAGCCCCTTGGCCGAATGGACCGTCATCAGCGTCACCTTGTTCTTGCTGTCGGGGTCGTCCTGATCCATGTCGGTCATCAGCATCATGTTCTGCAGCCACTCCTCGATGGTGGCCTCCTCCTCTTCGGGACGCTCGCCGCCCCGGATTTCGGCGTCGACCCGCTCCTTGAACTCCTGCATCGAGTTCAGCAGCTCCTCGATGTTGTCCAGCGCCGAAGCGGCCTCGGGGGTGTTCTCCGTGCGGTAGGCCGCGATGATGCCCGACCGCGAGGCGATCTCCAGTCCGAAATCGTACAGCCCCTTGTCGTTGCGCGCCAGCGACAGCGCGCGGATCATCGCCACGAAATCCGCCACCTTGCGGGCGATGGTACGCTGCACGGGGTCCGTGACGGGTTCGGCGACCAGCGCGTCGACCGCCTCCCACATCGAGACGCCCCGCTCGGCGGCCAATGCCGCGATACGCTGCACGGTCGTGTCGCCGATGCCGCGGGCCGGATAGTTGACGATGCGCTTGAACGCCTCGTCGTCGCGGGGATTGATCACCAGCCGGATATAGGCCATCATGTCGCGGATCTCCTTGTGGTCGTAGAACGACGAACCCTTGTAGATGCGGTAGGGAATGCCCCGGCGGCGGAGGTTGTCCTCCAGCACGGCCGACTGGTTGTTGGTGCGGTAGAGAATCACAGCCTCCGACCACTCGTCGCCCGCCGCGCGGACCTTGTCGCGCAGGTCCGTAACGACCATTTCGGCCTCCTCGCGGTCGGTGTATGCCTTCAGGATGCGGATTTTGTCGCCCACGTCGCCCTCCGAGAAACAATGCTTCTCCATGCGCTTCGAGTTGCGGACGATCACCGAGTTGGCCGCGTCGACGATCGTCTGCGTCGAACGGTAGTTCTGCTCCAGCTTGAAGACCATCGCCGAGGGATAATCCTTCTTGAACGAGAGGATGTTCTCGATCTTGGCCCCGCGGAACGAATAGATCGACTGCGCGTCGTCGCCCACGACGCAGACCTTCGAATGGGTCTGCGACAGCCGGCGGATGATCGTATACTGCGCATAGTTGGTGTCCTGATACTCGTCGACCAGAATGTATTGGAACTGCTCCTGATAGCGGGCCAGCACGTCGGGACAATCCCTCAACAGGATGTTGGTCTGCAAAAGCAGATCATCGAAGTCCATCGCGCCGTTGCGCTTGCAACGCTGGCAGTAGATGTTGTAGATGTTGCCGAATTCGGGGATCTGGGCCTGCCGGTCCTCGGCCGCGCAGGTCGAATTGGCCAGATAGGCGCCCGGCGTGACGAGGCAGTTCTTGGCGTAGGAGATACGCGAAGAGAGCACGTTGGGCTTGTACTTCTCGTCGGGAAGGTTCAGTTCCCGGACGATGGTCTTCAGCAGGTTCTTGCAGTCGCTGGGTTCGTAGATGGTGAACGAATCGGTGAACCCGATCTTTTCGGCGTTCTCCCGCAGGATGCGCGAAAAGACCGAGTGGAACGTACCCATGCGGATATAGCGGCTGCGGTTGTCGGGCAGCATCTGCGCGATGCGTTCGCGCATCGACTCGGCGGCCTTGTTCGTAAAGGTCAGAGCCAGAATGTTCCAGGGCTTAATGCCCTGCTCGATCATGTATGCGATGCGCGAGGTCAGCACGCGGGTCTTGCCCGACCCCGCGCCCGCGATGATGAGCGACGGCGAGTCGTAATTGACCACGGCATCCCGCTGGGCGGGGTTCAGACCTTGTAATATCGGCGATTCTTTGGATTCCATGACCGCAAAGTTAATACTTTTTTGCACGCCCTTCGGACAAAGTTCCGCCGATTTCGGAAAATTTTACCGCCGCGCCGCAAAATGGCGGACATGAAAACCCACGCTGAAATCAGTCCCCGACAGCAACGACACGCTTATTGAAACTCCACGTCGCAACTCGCCTCGAACACCTTTCCGTCATCGGCTGTCAGGCGCACGAAAAGCGTATGCTTTCCGGGCTGCGCCGGCCGGGTGACAAACCGAAAATAAAAACCCCCTCTGGGCAAAAGCGTCATATCATCCGGCGTAAGCTCCGAAATCAATTTATCGACAGGATAATATTCACCGTTCAGTTGTTCATGGTATTTTTGCGTATAGCCGCTCTGAATATAGGGCCAGGGCGTGTTGCTGGAAAAGCGCGCCAGATCGTTGAGCGACGTCCCCGCAGGATGTTCGGCATCCCAGTCGGCGGAACTCCACACCTCCAGATTGACGAAATCCCGGAAACACCGCGGGTTGAGTCCCTGATCATAAAAATAAACCCGAACCCGACGATTATAAGATACATCGTTGTGTTTTTCGCACAATTGATTATAGAAATCCTTCTTTTTACCGCTCATAGCTACATCCCATTCGCCCTCGCCAACAAAATCGACAGAATACCCCAATCCGAAATCTGTCATAGCAACGGATATTCCCCTCATATTCCCATATGAAAGTACAAATGAACGGGTGTAATAATCCTCATACGATTTGACGCAACCGACAGCCGACAAAACACACAGTAGAAGAACAAGTTTTTTCATAATCGCTACGGTTTATTATAAGTAACGATCCGAAACCACCAAGTGTAATTCTTCGTGTTCGCACCCCGCGTCTGCGAAACGGCAGCGTTATCGTCTGCCAAATAACACCCTTTCACTGCATCGAAAGCTTTGCCGGCAAAGTATCCGTCGTACTTTCCATCCCAACCCCAGTTGCAATGCAAAAGGAGAGATTTATCGACCCTCCTGCTTATGAGATTACTCATAGAAAATCGGGATTAAGGGTTAACAGATAACAAGATAGAAAAAAACCGATGAAACCGGACTGTTTTACCCGTTTTATTTTATTAAATTTGCAATAATTTCGATGAAAAAACGTTGGAAAAACAAAATTGAAAAAACAAACAGAATAACACGACAAATACAATGAGCGAAGTCATCAACATCAAAGAACTCAACGAGCGCATCGAACGCGAATCCGTTTTCGTCGATACGCTCCGCAACGAAATGGGAAAGGTCATCGTGGGCCAGAGCCACCTGGTGGACACCCTGCTGATCGGCCTGCTGTCCAACGGACACATCCTTCTGGAAGGCGTCCCGGGACTGGCCAAGACGCTGGCCATCACCACGCTCGCCAAGGCTGTCGACGCCTGTTTCTCGCGCATACAGTTCACCCCCGACCTGCTGCCCGCCGACCTGATCGGCACGCTGATCTACTCGCAGAAGAACGAGGATTTCGTCGTACGCAAGGGTCCGATCTTCGCCAACTTCGTACTGGCGGACGAGATCAACCGCTCCCCGGCCAAAGTGCAGTCGGCGCTGCTGGAAGCCATGCAGGAGCGTCAGGTGACCATCGGCGACAACACCTATCCCCTGCCGCAGCCGTTCCTCGTGCTGGCCACGCAGAACCCCCTGGAGCAGGAGGGAACCTACCCGCTGCCCGAGGCGCAGGTCGACCGTTTCATGCTCAAGGCCAAGATCTCCTACCCCAAGAAGCAGGAGGAGCGCGACATCGTGCGCATGAACCTCTCGGGCGCCGGCATGCCCGAGGTGGGCAAGGTCATCACCCCCGAGGACATCGTCAAGGCCCGCAAGGTGGTCGAGGACGTCTACATGGACGAAAAGATCGAGAAATACATCATCGACATCATTTTCGCCACGCGCGAGCCGGCGGAGTACAACCTCCAGAAGTTGCAGAACCTGATCGCCTACGGCGGTTCGCCCCGTGCGTCGATCTCGCTGGCCAAGGCCGCCCGGGCTTACGCCTTCATCCGCCGCCGCGGCTATGTCATCCCCGAGGACGTGCGCGCCGTCTGCCACGACGTGCTGCGCCACCGCATCGGCCTGACCTACGAGGCCGAGGCCGAGAACATCACCACCGAGGAGATCATCACCGACATTCTCAACAACGTAATCGTACCCTAACGATGCAGGAAACCGAGAACGATATTCTCAAACGCGTCCGCAAGATCGAGATCAAGACCCGCGGTCTTTCCAACGAGATCTTCGCCGGAAAGTACCATACGGCTTTCCGCGGGCGGGGCATGTCGTTTTCCGAAGTGCGGGAGTACCGTGCGGGCGACGACGTGCGGGACATCGACTGGAACGTCACGGCCCGCTCGCGCAAACCCCACATCAAGGTCTACGAGGAGGAACGCGAACTGACGATGATGCTGCTGGTCGACGTGTCGGCCTCGCGCATGTTCGGTTCGACCGACCGGCTGAAAAAGAACATCATCACCGAAATCGCCGCCGTGCTGGCCTTCTCCGCCGCGCAGAACAACGACAAGGTGGGCTGCATCTTCTTTTCGGACCGGGTCGAAAAGTTCATCCCCCCGAAGAAGGGCCGCAGCCATATTCTGATGATCATCCGCGAACTGATCGGCTTCCGCCCCGAATCCGCGGGCACGAAACTCTCGGAGCCGGTGCGTTTCCTGACGAATGTCAACAAGAAGCGCTGCACGACCTTCATCCTCTCGGACTTCATGGACTCGACCGGCGACAAGTCGGCGCTGGACGACGCGCTGAAGATCGCCGGGAGCAAGCACGACCTGGTGGGCATCCGCGTCTACGATCCCCGCGAGACGGAGCTTCCCGACGTGGGCATCGTCGAGCTGAAGGACGCCGAGAGCGGCCGCAAGGTCTGGGTCGACACCTCGTCGCGGGCCGTGCGCGACCACTATGCCGCCTCGTGGCAGCGGCGCAGCGGCGAAATAGAGGCGACGCTCAAGCACAACCGCATCGACACGGCGATGATCTCGACCGACGGCGACTATGTGGCCGAATTGATAAAACTGTTCAAACAGCGATGAAACGACTCTTTGCAATAGCGCTTCTTTTCGCGGGACTCGCGGCCCGGGCGCAGGAGACGCCCACGGTCACGGCACGCGTAGAACCCGACAGCATTATGATCGGCGACCGCTTCGATTACGTCATCGACGTGGAGAAGGATCTGGTGCAGGTCGTGGAATTCCCCGTATTCGACCCCCGCGACGGCAAGATCGAGCTGGTCGAGAACTGCCCGGTCGACACGCTCGAACGCGACGGCCGGCGGCTCAAACTGCGCAAGCGCTACCGGCTGGCCGCATTCGACGAGGGCAAATACAACCTCGGCGCGGCGCAGGTGCTCTACGCCGACAAGAACATCCTCGACACGCTCCGGAGCACCGATTCGGTCTATCTGGAGGTTGCGACGTTCCAGATCGACTCCACGTCGCAGTCGATCTACGACCTGAAAGCCCAGAAAAACCTGCCGTTCCGCTTCCGCGAGGTGAGCGGCTACGTCAAGTGGGGCGTTTTCTTCCTCCTGATGCTGCTCGCGGCGGGCTATGCGCTCAAGCGTTACCTCGCCAGCCGCGGCAAGGGTTTCGGCGACCTGTTCAAACCCGCTCCGCCGCTCCCGCCGCACGTGGCGGCCATCCAGGCCCTCGAAGCGCTCCACAACCAGAAACTGTGGCAGAACAACAGGCATAAGCAGTACTATTCGGGCCTTACGGACATCCTGCGCACCTATATCGCCGCCCGCTGGGGCTTCGGCGCCATGGAGATGACCTCCGACGAGATCATCGAGACGATGCGCCCGGAGGAGCTGCCCGACAAGGCGCGGATGGACCTGACGGCGATCCTGCGCGACGCCGACCTGGTGAAGTTCGCCAAGGCGACGCCCGAAGCGGAGCAAAACGAGGCCGACTACCTGAAAGCCTACTATTTCGTCGAGGAGACCAAGGTCGCCGAGACGGAGGAGGAGACCGAAGGGCAGGAGCCGGCGAAAAACTAAAATGCGTGACAGATGTATAAACTCATATACACAGCGGTATTCCTCCTGGCCGCGCTCGGGGCTTCGGCACAGAACATGCCCGAACGCAGCGAGGTGCGGCGCGGCAACCGGCAATACAACAAGGGCAACTACGAGCAGTCGGCCGGCCGTTACGAGCAGGCCCTGCAAGCGGCTCCGGGACAGTTCGAAGCGATCTACAACCTCGGAAACGCCCTCTACAAGGCCGAACGGTTCGACCGTGCCGAGCAGACCATGCAGCAGGCCGCGGCGGACTCGCTGCGCGCGGACACGGAGCGCGCCGAAGCGTTCTACAACCTCGGAAACGCGCAGTTCAAGCAACAGAAGTATCAGGAGGCGCTCGAAAGCTACAAGCAGTCGCTGCGCCTGAACCCCTCGGACATGGAGGCCAAGTACAACTACGCCTACACCAAGCGGCTGCTCGACGAGAACAAGGACGGCGGCGGTGGCGGCGGAGATCAGAACAAGGACCAGAACCAAGACCAGAACAAGGATCAGAACCAGAACGATCAGAGTCAGCAGAACCCCGATCAGAAAGGCGATCAGAAGGACCAAAAGGGCGACCCCAAGGACCAGCAGGGCGATCAGAAACAGAACCCGCAGGAGGGCAAGGGCGACAAGGAGGACCAGGGCGACCAGCAGGGGCAGCCGACGCCTTCGGGCATCTCGCCGCAGGAACAGCAGCAGATGCTCGACGCCATCCAGGCCCAGGAGGACAAGACCCAGGAGAAACTCAAGGAGAAACAGGGCGTGGTCGTCCGCGGAAAGAAAAACTGGTAGTTTTTTAATTAAAAATGAAAAATTAAGAATTAAAAATTGAAGGCCGATAACACCATAAAGGACAAAAGCCTCGATTTTGCAATCCGGATTGTCCGGCTGTATAAGCATATTTCCGAAACGAATAACGAGTACATACTTTCGAAACAGCTGCTTAAAAGCGGAACGAGTATCGGAGCAAACGTCCGGGAAGCAATCGGAGGACAATCGAAAGAGGATTTCATCGCAAAAATGCACATTGCATTAAAGGAAGCGTATGAAACCGAATATTGGTTGGAATTGTTATACAGCACGGACTACCTGGCGGAGAACGAATTTAAAAGTATTTTTACCGATTGCCGGGAATTGACGAATATTCTTGCAAGTATCCTGAAAACAATGAAAGAGACAAAATAATTTTTAATTTTTCATTCTTAATTTTTAATTGTGTAAGCTATGCATTTTGCTTCACCATATTATCTCTGGCTGCTGACGCTGCTCGTGCCGATGATCGGCTATTACGTCTGGCGGACGTTGCAGGGCGGAGCCTCGATCCAGATTTCGAGCGTCGCCGGCGTCGTGCGCGCACCCCGGACCGTGCGCTACTACCTGCGCCACCTGCCTTTCGCGCTGCGTGCGGCGGCCTTCGCGCTACTCGTCGTGGCGCTGGCGCGCCCGCAGGACGTCGAACAGAACGTCCGCACCAACACCGAGGGCATCGACATCATGCTGGCCATCGACGTCTCCGGTTCGATGCTGGCCCGCGACTTCAAGCCCGACCGCATCACGGCCGCCAAGGAGGTGGCCGGATCGTTCATCGCCGACCGCTACGGCGACCGCATCGGACTGGTGGCCTTCGCCGGCGAAGCCTTCACGCAAAGCCCGCTGACCACCGACCAGAGCACGCTGCAAACCCTTCTGGCCCGCATCCGCAGCGGACTGATCGAGGACGGCACGGCCATCGGCAACGGATTGGCCACGGCGATCAACCGCCTGCGCGAGAGCGATGCCAAGTCGAAAGTCATCATCCTGCTGACCGACGGCGTGAACAACCAGGGCCAGATCGCGCCGATGACCGCCGCCGAGATCGCCAAGGCGCAGGGCATCCGCGTCTACACGATCGGCGTGGGCACGGAGGGCATGGCCCCCTATCCGGCCATCGACATGTTCGGCAACCTGACGTTCGTCAACCAGAAGGTCGAGATCGACGAAAAGGTACTGAAGGCGATCTCCGACATGACCGGCGGCCGCTACTTCCGGGCCACGGACAAGGAGAAGCTGAAGGCCGTCTACGACGAGATCAACCAGCTCGAAAAGAGCAAAATCGAGGTGATGGAGCACATCTCCTACCACGAACTGTTCCTCACATGGGCGCTGGCCGCGCTGGGACTGCTGTTCACCGAGTTCCTGCTTTCGAACCTCGTACTGAAGCGAATACCCTGACGGAACGGCGATTCCGGTCCCCGGGCAAAGTCCTCCCTTTGCCAAGGGGAGGATTCAGGAGGAAATGTCGATATTCAACGGGCACTGCAAGTGCCCTAATGCAGACCCGGCGGGTTGAATATGGGCAAAAAACAGGATACAATCCGCAGGGTCCGCATTAATTATGTTCCGTTTCGCAAATCCGCAATATCTCTGGCTGCTGCTGGCCGTCCCGGCGCTCGTCGCGCTCTACTGGCTGGCGGCCCGCAACCGCCGCAGACGGCTCGCACGCTTCGGCCGCCCCGGCATTCTGGAGGAGCTGATGCCCGAAGTATCGACCGGGCGCACGGCTCTCCGGTTCATCCTTTTCTGCGCCGCCGTCGCGCTGGTCATACTGGCTGCGGCGCGCCCGCAGTTCGGTTCGAAGCTCCGCGAGGAGAAAGCCCAGGGCATCGAAATGATGCTCACGGTCGACGTTTCGAACTCGATGCTGGCCGAAGATTTCGAACCCAACCGTCTCGAACGGACCAAATACGCCATCGGCAAACTCTTCGAGGGGTTGCAGCAGGACCGCGTGGGACTGGTCGTCTTCGCGGGCGAACCCAAGGTCCAGCTGCCGATCACCTCGGACTACCGCATGGCCCGGGCCTTCGCACGGCGGATCGACCCGTCGCTGGTATCGGTGCAGGGCACGGCCATCGGCAAGGCGCTGGAACAGGCCCTGCTGGCCTTCTCGGGCGACACGGAGCAGAGCCACGGCCGCGTCATCATCCTCATCACCGACGGCGAGAACCACGACGACGACGCCATCGCCGTCGCCGAGCGCGCCGCACAGATGGGCGTGAAGATCTTCACCATCGGCATCGGCACGCCCGAAGGCGCCCCGATTCAGATCGGCGGCGAATTCATCAAGGACGAGGCGGGCGAAATGGTCGTCTCAAAGCTCAACGAGGAGATGCTGGCCCGAATCGCCGACATCACGGGCGGCGCCTACGTCCGCTCGTCGAAGCAGTCGATCGGTCTCGACGAGATCGTCAAGGCGATCAACGAGATGGAGCAGACCGAACTTTCGACGGTCCGCTTCGAGGAGTTCAACGAGCAGTACCAATACCTGCTCATCGCGGCGCTGGTCCTGCTGCTGTTGGAATTCGTCGTACTCGACCGCCGCAACCCGCTGCTGGCGCACCTGAACATCTTCCGCGAGAAATAGCCGCGCCGCGGAGTGTGGCAGCGGCTTTGCAAGGTTCCGTCACAACCCCAGAATAACGGCCCATGTCCCTCGAAAACACCCCTGCCGCACGCATTTCGGCCCTCGCGGCGGCCCAGAAAACCTACTTCCGCTCGGGAGCGACGCTCTCCGAGGCGTTCCGCCGCACGATGCTCCGGCGTCTGGACGCGGCGCTCGCGAACTGGGAGAAACGCCTCTGCGACGCCCTGTGGACGGACCTGCACAAATCCCCCAAGGAGGCTTACCTCACCGAAATCAGCATCGTCCGGGGCGAAATCCGCAGCCACCTGCGCCACCTCGGCAGATGGATGCGCCCCGCGCCGCGCCCCACGCCGCTCAAACTCCTGCCCGCGAAAAGCCGGATCGTCTCCCAGCCGCTCGGGCAGGCGCTTATCGTCGCACCGTGGAACTACCCCGTGCAGCTGCTGCTCAACCCGCTGGTCGGAGTCATCTCGGCGGGCTGCACCGCCCTGCTCAAACCCTCTCCCTACACCCCGAACGTCGCCGAGGCGCTCGAGGGGATGATCGCCGAGATCTTCGACGAGGAGTACGTCGCCGTCGCGCAGGGCGACCGGGAGGTGAACACGCTGCTGTTCGACATGCGCTGGGACGTGATCTTCTTCACGGGAAGCCCCGCGCTGGGACGGATCGTGATGACCGCCGCAGCCCGCAACCTCACGCCCGTCGTGCTGGAACTGGGCGGCAAAAGCCCCTCGATCGTGGACCGAGGCGCCGACATCGAGGTCGCGGCGCGCCGCATCGCCTGGGGCAAGACCCTCAACGCCGGGCAGACCTGCATCGCGCCCGACTACCTGCTGATCCACCGATCGCTGCAAGACGAGTTCTCCCGAGCCTTCGCCCGCGCCCTGCATCGGCTTCACGGCGACGACGCGCAGCAAAGCCTCCACTACGGTCGGCTGGTCAACGACCGGGCTTTCGAGCGCGTAACGAGTTATCTCGCGCAGGGGAAAATCCTTGTCGGGGGCCGCACCGACCCCTCCGACCGCTATATCGAGCCGACGCTGCTCGCGGAGGTCGACCCCGGCGCGCCTGTGATGCAGGAGGAGATCTTCGGTCCGGTCCTGCCGATGCTCCCCTTCGACGACATCCGCGAAGCCGTGACGCTGGTCAACGACCGCGAAAAACCGCTGGCACTTTACTACTTCGGACCCGAAAAGACGGGCCGCGAAGTCCTGCTGCACACCTCTTCGGGCGGCGCGTGCATCAACGACACGATCATGCACATCGCCAACGACAATCTGCCGTTCGGCGGCGTGGGCAACTCGGGCATGGGACGTTACCACGGCCGCGACAGCTTCGACGCCTTCTCCCACCGCCGCGGCGTGGTCGAGTCTCCGGCGCGGCCCGACCTGCCGCTGCGCTACCCGCCCTACAAGGGGTTCCGGTGGGTGAAGAAGATACTATAAGAAATTAAGAATTAAGAATTAAAAATTAGAGAGAGATCAGCGGTTACTGCATTTTTAATTCTTAATTTTTAATTCTTAATTTTTAATTCCCTACCTTTGTCCCGCAGGTCCGCTCTGTCGCTGCCGGCCGCAGGCCGGGAGAGGAAAGTCCGGGCAACGCAGAGCGCCACGCAGGCTAATGACCTGACAGCCGTGAGGTTGTGGCAGCGTAACAGAAAACGACCGCCCGCAGGGGATTTTCGGAATTCCGGCGGGTAAGGGTGAAAAGGCGGGGTAAGAGCCCACCGCGGGGGCAGCAATGTCGCCCGGCAGTACGTCCCGTGGGTTGCAAGACCGTGTATACCGGCAATCAAGGGTTGCTCGCCCGATGCCGGGGGGTAGGTTGCTTGAGGCGGCAGGAGACTGCCGTCCTAGATAAATGACAGGGGCCCGGGGTTCGCCCCGGGAACAGAACCCGGCTTACAGGACCTGCACGTACGGAGGTGTCGCAGCAATGCGGCGCCTCCTCTGTTTTCAGGCCCATTCCGCCGCAGAAGTCCCGCCCGGCCCCGCGGCCCGCACGGCGCACGAAACGCTCCCGGCGGCCCAAACCTACGCCGAAAGGGTCGCCGACGCGCGTTCGGTCGCGGGATGGCTCACCCCCCCCGCATCGGCCGTGCCGCTCGTGCGGGCGCTCCTGAAACGCAAAAAACGGGAAAAACCGGGTAAGACGCTACTCCAGCCCCATGCGCTTGCGGGCGAAGGGCATGACCCACGCCGGGGACTGCTCGCGCGCCAGCATGTCGCGCATGTACTCCATGTAGGGTTCCGAATGGCGGAACCAATGCTGCAATCCCTCGCAGAGCGAGTTCTTGCGGCAGCCGTCGGAACCGGTCTCGAAGCGGTGCTTCGGACATTCGCCCCGGCAGGCGAAATAGTATTTGCACCGCAGGCATTCGGCGGGCAGCGCATTGCGCTTGGCAAGGCCGAAATCCACCCGTTTGCGCGAACGGTAGATCTCCGACAACGGCGTTTCGCGGATGTTGCCCAACTTGTATTCGGGATAGACGAAGTGGTCGCACGAATAGACGTCGCCGTTGTGCTCGACGACCAGCGCGTCGCCGCACGTCTCGCCCATCGAGCAGACGCCCGGGGGCACGCCGCACCACTGGGCCAGCGTCGCGTCGAACATCTGCACGAACGTACGTCCCACGTCGCTCACCACCCACACGTCGAACACGTCGCACAGGACCCCCCCGTAACCCTTGGCCGTCACCGACCATTCGGCCAGCCGCGCCCCCTCGCGGTCGGGCGAGACGATCAGCGGGCGGTGGAACCCGGGCTTGTCGACGACATGCTCCACGGCAGGCAGGAACTGCATGTACCGACTGTGCACCGTGTCGCGGAAGAAGCGGTAGATCTCCCCGCCGCGCCCCTCGCACAGACGGTTCACCACGCTCAACGTATTGTACTCCACGCCGCTGCGCTGGAACATTTCGATCGTCCGCATCACCCGCTCGAAAGTGGGCCGGCCGCCCTTCGTCAGGCGGAACGCGTCGTGAATGTCCTGCGGCCCGTCGAGCGAAATCCCCACCAGAAAATTGTTCCCGGCAAAGAGGTCGCACCACGCCTCGTCAACCAGCGTGCCGTTGGTCTGGAGGATGTTCTCGATCTTCTTGCCATCGGCGTATTTTTGCTGGAAGTCCATCGCCTTCCGGTAGAAATCCACCCCCAGCAGCAGCGGTTCGCCGCCGTGCCAGCAGAACTGCACCGTCGGAACCTCGTTGGCCTCGATGTACTGCCGGACGTAAAGTTCCAGCAGCTCGTCGCTCATCACGGCCTGCCGGCCGCCGTACTGCACGGCCTTGTCCAGGTAGTAGCAATAGTGGCAGTCGAGGTTGCACGCCGAACCGGCCGGCTTGAGCATCGTCGAAAAGGCGACCGGACCAGCCTGTTTCTCCGCGTCGCGGAAGGTGAAAATATCCTTGTTCTTCATGTTAAGGTTCCCAGATTTACGAGTGAAACGGATCGGGTTCCGCAATTATTTTGACAAATATACGCAAACGGCAAGGCAATCGGGACCATTTTATGGTCAAAACTTGTCGAACGGCGTCCCAATATGTCACAAACATCCCCAAAAAAGAGGGACCGAAAGATCAAAATTGCTATCTTTAGCAACTGAATCCTTCCCTAATCCGATGAACCCGGGAAAAACACTGCTGCTCCTGCAATTTCTGCTCTGCGCCGCGACCGCCGCGGCACAGTCCGCAGAGGTGCGTTTCCCGGGTTCATCGGATTAGGG
>OGGC01001488.1_pt1 | contig 15601 bp, 11 predicted proteins | sample 1571181 | NCBI WGS metagenome assembly OGGC01 (sample SAMEA2581930, study PRJEB24529) | metagenome | biome: Human gut stool | place: China | collected 2011 | reverse complement strand
CTTGGACTTCGATGAGAATACACCGTTTCTCGATGACAAGCTGAAAAAGCTGAACAATAAAATTAAGAGTCTGAAAAAAGCCATTGAGGACAGCGCCGCCCAACAAGAGAAAGTCAGTCAGCCGGAAATGCTGCTGACAGCCAAGGACCTGCAAATTCAAGAATATGACGATGCACTGACCGCGCGAATCATTGAGAAAATTACGGTGAGGTCTCGTAATGAAATTGAAATACGGTTCATTGGTGGCTATGAAAAAGTAATACCATTGGTATGAGAAGGAAAGATAATATGGAACTGGGAAAGAAAATCAAGTTGATACGCGTTCACAGGAATCTAACACAGCAGGAGTTGGGAGAACGACTGAACTTAGGTGATGCGGGCGGCAACCGAATTGCTCAATATGAGTCAGGATTCCGGACGCCTAAAGAAAGTCGAGCCAAGGAAATAGCCAAAGCATTGAATGTTCGTGAGGAAAATTTCTTTGTAAAAGCAGAGACGCCAGAGGACATTATCCGCTTGTTGATTTGGTTCGATTGGGAACATGGATGCGATGGAAGTGTTCTGGTATGTATAATACTACTATTCGATGAATTTGAGAAAGTAAGCAAATATTTAAAGGAATGGTATGAGCTCAAAAAGAAACTGGAAACTGGGCAAAGTACACAGGCAGAATATCTTGAATGGATGCTGCAATGGCCAACGACAAAGAGATGTGATTGGGCAGGATAAGCAATATCAATAAAAGGGAATCTCCCATACTGAGGATTCTAAGTCCTCGGTATGGGAGATTCCCTTTTTCAGCCAAATATAATTGGGTATCTTGTGGCGAGAGGAAAAATTTGCTATAATAATAAAATAAAGATATCCAGCGAGCAATACTGAGAATTATCAAAAAATCAAATTTTCACTTTTGTCTCATAAAATTCTATCGTCAATAACATTGCCGAAATTTCGGAGTTAATAGGGCAGACTGTCTGTCGCGACTGGGCTTTCTACGGATCCGACGCCGAGCAGAGAAAACCAATTCACAGTTCACTGGCAATCGAGCAGAATATCCTGACACTGGAGCAGGTGACAGCTGTTCTCAATGGAAAGACGGTGTTTGCCCGCCGAAAGATATTGCCGAAGTCAAGAACGCCTACGAGATTTATGAGCATCTAGACGCCTTGAATCTATATTTTGCTGATGATCTGCTGGTTGTGCATGGGATTATGATGCGCGATTTGATCGAGGAAGCGGGTATGTTTCGTGCGCGACCCGTCGGTGTGGTAGACCAAGAGGAAAACAACCTATATTTTGGTACACTATCGGACTATGCGCTGGATTCCGCAATGAAGCTGTTGGACTGGACTGAACACAGCGTCGTACATATGCTGATCCGCAGATGTGTGTTCCACTATGAGTATCAATTTGTCGATATTAATGTCCGTATGGGACGGCTGTGACACACGTTAATGATTTCCCAGTGAAGTCCTGTATTGGAATGGCTACCGGTAGAGTCTATCATCCATAACCGACAGTAAGAGTACTACGATGTTATCAACGCGTGCAACTGTTCAGGGAAGTCTACGGCGTTTGTTGAATTTATGCTTGCATCAATCAAAGCATCGCTCATTAATGAGCTCGAAACGAGTGATGAAATTAAGAAATGCCCCCGCGTAGTAGGATAAAGTGGCCGACCACTGGAATGTGTTACAGGCACATTTGCGCGACTATATGTTTATTATGAATGCTAATGCCCGCGCATTGGGCAATGCTTCGACAGCCACGGTCAACTGTATTTTGGCAGGGCTTATCCCTGATGGAAAATTAGTGAAATGTCGTGACAATGGTTTGATGGGTATATAAGCTAAAAGGCTGACTCGCGGGACAGCCGTTTTATGACGTAGGGACAGAAAAGAAAAAATTGAGCCTATTTCGATTGAGGAAGGGTATGTTCTTTTCGTTTTCTGGAGCTAGGATGAAAGTTTCCGTAGGAGAAATAAAACAGTTAAAATTTAAAGAAAAAGGATTATTTAACCAAAAAGAAAGGATGAAATTAAATGGGAAACTTGGCGACGGTTAATCCCCCTGAACAAATCCTAACAGAGGAAAATCTCCGAAATGCTAATGCACTACTTGCTCTTCTTCATGGGAAAAGCGATAGTGTTTGTAGACTTTTCGGTAAGGAAATTATTGTAGACATTAATCAACTGGATAATTTAAATTCCCTCGTTTTGGAAAAGTTGGGGTTACATAGTGTGTCTGCAATAACGACAAGTGTTGATGTTTCCTTCACTGACAAAAAGACATTATCATATAAAGCATGGGAGGATTTTAAGAAAGAAAATTTTAATGCTATAAATTCGGTAACGAAATCCATTTTTGTCCAATGGGATTTTTTTGCAACATTCAGCGGATATAAAGTTCCGCAAAGGCATACATTAAATGTAAGAATCACATCAAGCCTTCAGCCGAGTGACATGTTTAAGGTGTTACTGAATGGCGGACTGGATGAAAAGAACAGCTTCGATATACAATGTTGCACCACTGTATGCAAAGTTGACTTTATCAATAATGCTCTTGCTGAAGAACTGCTAAATGTTGTGCAAAAATGGACTGAACTCTGTGAGTCTGCGTATAGTGAAAAAGGGCGTGTTCGACCTTTCCTGTTTAAGCATCGAAACAAACTGGCAAACATTGTTGAATTATGTGTGGTTTTTTCATTTTGTATGCTCATAGCTATTGTAATAAAGTTGCTAAATCGTTATGACTTGATGGGAACAGAGTGGGGAAATCTTGTCTATCTATTTATATTTATGGTACCGCTAACAACGGCGGCACAAAAGTTGGGAAGATATTTCGGAAAGAAAGTTTACAACGAGTTAAATAACTTGATGGAAACTCACATTTTCAGGATTTCTTTAGGTGACACAAAGCAAGCACAGATAATTGCCGAAGAAAGTCGGTATAAGAACAGTGCTATTTTATTTGTTTTTAATATTATTACGTCCATTGGTTTACCGATTGTTTTCTTTTTACTTGGATCATAATCATTCGACTTCTTTTATGTAAAGCAGCATCTCATGGATAGTAAATTAATTGAAGATCGATTTTGAACAATTATGATGGGTGCAGTTTTTAACAACTTTACTATTATATCAAAGAAAGGAGGCCGCAATGGAAACAAACGAGATTCAACTTTTTGAAGATCAGAAAATCCGTACTGCGTGGGATGCCGAGCAGGAAGAATGGTACTTTTCTATTGTGGATGTCATTGCGGTTCTGACAGATCAGCCGGATACACGCCACGCAGCTAAATATTGGAGCGTGCTGAAAACCCGCCTGAAAAGAGAAGGCAGTGAGTTGCCTACACTTTGTAGTCAACTGAAACTGCGTTCTGCGGACGGCAAACGCTATTTAACTGATGTTGCCACAACAGAGCAACTTTTTCGTCTGATTCAGTCAGTTCCCTCACCGAAAGCGGAACCTTTCAAAATTTGGCTGGCACAGGTGGGACGCGAACGGATCGAAGAAACCATTGACCCGGAATTGACGATTGACCGTGCGCTGGAAACTTATCAGAAGAAAGGGTACAGCACAGACTGGATTCATCAGCGGTTGCTTTCCATACGTGTTCGTAATGAACTGACTGCCGAGTGGCAAGCACGAGGTGTGGAGCAGGGGCGCGAGTATGCGATTTTGACGGATGAAATTACAAAAGCATGGTCTGGGATGACGACACGGCAGTATAAAAATTTAAAGGGCTTGAAAAAAGAAAATCTCCGAGACAATATGAGTACAACAGAAATCATCTTGACTATGCTGGCGGAGACTTCAACCAAGGATATTTCGGCGGCTGAAAAGCCCGCTGGATTTTCTGAAAATGTCAAAGTTGCAAAACGAGGCGGCAAAGTTGCAAAGGTTGCCCGGCAAGCACTGGAAACGGAAACGGGAACGTCAGTCATTACTTCCCAAAGTGCGTCTCAGTTGAATGAGGCGGTTACGGAACTTATTGAAATCAGTGCAGAGACAGCTGAAAAAGATAAGGAATAAGGGTTGAAAGAACCTACGTAATACGAACTGTTCATTGAGACAGTCTATTGCGTAGGTTTTCTTTATATCCGCAAAGCTCTGTTGCAATGGGCTTTGCGGATTTTTCTGTCCTACCCGGAAATGAGACATAAAAAAGTGAAACTGCGAAAATGCAGGAATAAAATTCTGAAAAATCACGATATGAACAGCTATGTCTCATTTGAAAAGTAGGCTTCCTCAAATTGGCAGGGAGTGCGGTTCTTTAAAAGCCTGTGCGGACGTTTTTCGTTATAAAATTGTATGTATTCTGCAATACCTGCTCGGAATGCGTTCTCGGATTTATATTCCTTGCGGTAAAGATTTTCTCGCTTTAGGGATGCGAAGAAAGATTCGGCAACAGCGTTGTCATGCGGATGTCCCGACGCGGAGACGGAAGGCTTTACTTTGTATTGCTGGAGAAGCTGCTGGAATGTGTGCGATAGGTATTGAGAGCCGCGGTCACTGTGAAAGACGAGGCCACGGGAACATCCGCGCTCGATAACTGCTTGTTTGAAGGCCGAGGTCACAAGACGGGTGCTGTTTTTCTTGGAAATTGTATAGGAAACAACCTTGCGAGAAAACAGATCGAGAATCACGCATATGTAGTAATATTTGTCTTTGATTTTAAAGCATGTAACATCGCTGACCCAAATCTGGTTGGGAGAATGTGCTGTAAAGTTCTGCCTAATTCTATTCTTCGGAGATTCCAAAGCGTTCAGCCGAAAGTGATCGCTTTTCGCGGTGGTCCGAATGCTGTATAGACCGCACTCCCGCATAATGGATGCGATAAATTTGGCACTTACTTTGTGACCGCGCTCTACAAGGATGGCGCGAATCTTTTCTGAACCGAGAACTTGGTGGTACTCGTCAAAGACTTCCTGCACAATTTGGCGGTATTTCTCACGCCGCTTTGCAAACCAAGCGTTCTCGCGTTTGTTTCTGCGGATATGATTGTAAAAAGTGCCACGGTCAACTTCTAGCGCTTCGCACAAGGTATAAACATCATATTGACTGTATAATGACTCTAAAGCGCCTAAACGTTCTCGCAATGGTGCAGATACAGTACAATTTGCGGTTTTGAGAATTGCAATTATATTGTTCAGCTTTACAATGCGATTTTGCATTTGATTGATTTCCCTCGCAGTGAATGGTGTGCCGTTAGCAATGATGTCCACTTTATACGTTTTGCACCAGCGATAAAGTGTGCTGCGGGGAATATTGAACTCGGAGCAAATCAAACGGATGGATCCTCCATTTTCGTAGCGAGCAACGATGGCTTTCTTTTGTTCGTCGGTAAATTTCATGAGCAAACTCCTTTCTGAAAAGTGATGATTGTCAGTGTATGCTAATAGTAGCAGATGCGAATTAGAAAACACAATAGTTCGCTGAAAATTAAGAATCTGGAAGTGAAATGAAACTTGATAAAAAGAACGCTTTATGGTAAGATAGAGACAAAGAACAAGAAGTGAAAAAGGGGAGGTGTACACCAATGGGATTGGCTGATACGGTCACAAAAGCCTATATGAAAGAAAATACTGTGTTTGCAGATGCATTTAACTATCTGATTTACGGCGGAAAGACGGTTGTGAACCCTACGCAGTTGAAGGAACTGGATACAACAGAAATAGCTTTGCCGTTTGGTGCGCAGAACGAGAATAGAACCCAGCCAGATGATGCGGTGCAAAAATACCGTGATGTGCTGAAATCGGCGGTCATTAAACAGGATGGCGAAGCGGCTTACATCCTTTTGGGTATCGAAAACCAAACCGATATTCACTATGCAATGCCTGTTCGCAATATCATTTATGATGCGCTCCAGTATGGCAAGCAGGTTGCTGACATAGCAGCAAAGCATCGCACCGATGGATCGAAAGGACACAGCCGAGGCGAGTACCTGTCCGGTTTCTATAAGGACGATAAGATCACACCTGTCATTACGCTGGTGCTGCACTTTGGAGCGAACGAGTGGGATGGCCCGCTGTCTTTGCATGAAATGATGGCAGTCAAGAATGAAAAACTGCTAAACTTTGTGCAGGATTATCAGATTCACTTGATTGACCCGGCAAAGCTGGACAAAGAGGACTTGGAAAAATTCTCGACAAGCCTCCGTGAAGTAATCGGGTACATCAAGTATTCCAAAGACAAAAAGAAATTGACTGAATTTTTGACCGACAACCCGCGTATGCTTATGGAAGCGAACGCGGCACGAGTAATCAAAGCTGTAACGAACACACCTCTGGACATTCCAGAGGACGCGGAGGTGATTGATGTGTGCAAAGCAGTTGAAGATATGATGAATGAACGAGAAGAAAAGGGCAAAACTGAGGGCAAAGTAACTACCCTTGTAGGGCTTGTTAAAGATGGTTTGCTGAGCATCAAGGATGCTGCACTCCGTGCGAATATGACGGAAAGCGCATTTGAGGCCGAGATAAGGAAAATGTCTTGATTATGAATTAGTCCCAAAAGGCATCCACACGAAATTTCCGAAAAGCAACGGGATTTCGTGTGGATGTTTTTCAAAAAGTGCCTCATCATTCCATAGACAGTTATGACACAAGTTACAGGTAATATGGCTATTGAAGTGTAAGGATTTCAGACGGAGGGCTCTATGTCTAAACTTACAGATATACAATACAGAATTGATCAATTAGATGGTGGGGCATTTCAAAATCTCTGCGATGCGTATTTGACGTGCAAAGGCTATGGAATAGGATATTCCCTTGGAATGAGAACAGGCACAAATAAAACGGCCAAGGGAAATCCAGATACTTACTTTTTGAAAGAAGATGGGAAGTACGTCTTTGTGATGTACACTACCCAGAAAGACGATTTCATTAAAAAGGCTTTAAAAGATTTAGAAAAATGCTTTGATGCGGACAAGACAGGGATTCCTGCAGAAAATGTTGGAGAGATTGTATATTGCCATACATGTGGACGCCTTTTAGCAGGGGATACACAGACACTGAACGAGTTTTGCAAAGCAAGAAATTCAACGCTGACTTTAATAGGGTTGGATAAACTTGGTGAAGATTTGTATTGCCACTATCCGCGCATTGCGAAAGATTTTTTAGACGTGAGTGTGGATACAGGACAAATCATGTCCATACAAGATTTCGTTCAGGTACATGATGCCAATAAAATGTCTGCACCTCTCGAAACTAAGTTTATGCTTCGGGAAGAGAAACTTAAAGAGGCAAAAGAGAAGCTAACCCTAAATGATGTGTTGGTTCTTTCTGGTCCGGCAGGTGTTGGAAAGACAAGATTGGCACTTCAAATTTGTAGAGAATTAGCGTGCGAAAACGGGTATGAAATTCTTTGCATTAAAAGCAACGGACTGGAACTGTACGAAGATTTAGTAACAACGATTGAAGAGGATAAAAACTATCTGGTATTTGTAGATGATGCAAACGAGCTGACGGGGCTGCATTTTGTTCTGGATTTTCTGTGCAAAACAGCAGACCAAAAGAAAAGTGTCAAGAAACTTATTGTGACAGTACGCGACTATGCACGCCAACAAGTGATAAGTCAAATACTGGAAGTAAAGAAACCATCAATTATAAAGGTCGGATGCCTAACAGACGATGAAATTCGCAAACTCATAAAAGAAGCGTTTGGAATTAAAAATAACATATATTCAAATCGAATAGTTGCGATTGCAGAAGGCAATGCAAGATTGGCTATGTTAGCTGGTAAGGTTGCGGCTGAGACAAACAGCATAAGTTCAATCCAAAATGCAACAGAATTGTACGAGCATTATTATGCAAATCAAATTCAAACCATTGTTGATAGCAAAACTGGAATTGCATCCGCAGGTATTATTGCTTTCTTTCAAGCGATGCGATTGGACAATCTAAAATGTGTGCAGCCAATTTTGGATGCGGCAGGACTAACAGAAGAACAATTTGTGGCTGATTTAAAGCAATTTGATAAGCTTGAACTGGTGGATTTACGTTACGATAAAGCCGCTAAAATTTCGGATCAAAGCTTTAGTAACTATCTGATCAAATATGTTTTTGTAGATCAAAAAGTGATTCCACTAAGTAAAATGATAGAAGAAGGTTTTTTCATTAACCAAGAGAGAACTGTTGTGGCATGCAATATCCTTTTGCAAGTCTTCTCAGATGAGGATGTTCAAAAGTATGTAAAAGAGCAAATCGATATTGTTTGGGACTCTTTAAAGATTAGCAAAGAAAAATTTGTTCCATTTTTCAAAGTTTTTTGTTTGATTCGCCCCACAGAAACGCTTGTACTATTGAGTGATTTCATCGAATCAGAACTAGCACGTGTGTTTGATGTGGGAACTATCAAATTTGAGAAAAATAAAAGTGAGAAAAATATAGAAGATGATGCGATAAAAATATTGTGTGCCTTTAAGGCAACACATCAAACTTCAGAAGCAGTCGAGCTGTTGCTGCTTTATTATCAAAAGAGACCAGATTTGTTTTATGAGATATATAGCGCATTAGCTATTCACTTTGGCGTTGATATAGATTCGGAACGGCAGGGGTACTTTGTTCAAAAGATTGTTGTTGAACAGCTCTGTAAGGCCATAGAATCAAATCAAACAACGAATCTACTGCTTTTGTTTATTAGGGTGGCAGCTCAATTTTTGAAATTGAGCTTTTCAAGGACAGAGGGAGGCCGACATAATTCTATTACGTTCTACACGGTAGCATTGGCTTCACAAAAGACAGTGTTAGGATACCGCAAAATGCTACTGCAACAGCTATATAAGCTTTATGAACAAAATCAATGCAGAACTGAAATAGAAGATTTTCTTCTGGATTATGGAACGGAGTACGGCAAAAACGAAGACTATTCTATAGTAAAGAATGAATTGAATTTAATCGAACCGTTTTTTGCATTATTTTCACCAGAAAAGTTATTTCACTGTGTGATTGCAAAACATATAAAAAGGGTATCCAAGAGGGCTGAATATGTTTGCGATGATTTGCTGGAACCGTTTTTGAATTCGAAGAAGTACAGAATCTATAGTGTACTAAATCTAGATCCATTACTGCTATTGAACATGGACTATTATGAACGCGAAAATTGGCATAGAGAGCAGGTGCAAAATCTTGTAAAAGGATATGAATTACGCGACTTTCAATATCTTTTGCAAATATGTACAGAGTGCATGGAAACAGTTGATACTAGTGCAAGATATTTAACACGTGGTATAGAATATGCAATTAATGCGTGTTCTAAAGATAAGAAATTATATTTTGGCGTAGTAGAGGCGTATTTAAATGCTAATACGCCGTATAATATTTACCCTCAAAGCGTTATCCGCAATCTTTTCGAGTTTTTATCGCCAGAGGATGTAAAAGAACTTTTAGAATCACATGATTATAGCCAGAAAAATTCGTGGTTATGGGGATTCTATGATGAGCTACCGCCGGAACAATCATCTCTAACATGGGAGGAAAACTTTCTTCATTTTTTAGTGGAGATTCCAAAGAGTTTGAAATCTTCTATGTATCGCCCACTAGATAGAATGGAAAAATTTGAAGCAGTAGACGATGATGTAATTATAAAGGCCAGCGAAATTATCGCTGAACACTATGATGAATCACCATTTGTATTCAGCCTCTACTTTTCGCTTATGACAAATTCGCATAATGTGTCTCCAGATAAAGTGATTGAAAAGTATAAAAATCACATTCCGCTTTTGGAAGATATTTACCTAAAGTGTTTGGATTGCGTAGATGGGGATGATTATGACGGAAGCTTTTTAGAATCGCTTGTTTTAATGGATGCTAATTTTTTATATCGTTATCTTGATAAGCTGTTAGAAAAGTCTCCGCATCCGTATGGGTACCATGACGAATGGATTGAACGCCTATCACATATTTGGAAAAAAGACACATACCTACTGGATATGGATTCGATTTCGAACTACATTTACGAAAAAGCGGAGGAAAAGCAGTGGACATATCGCCCAATCATAGGACAACTTTTGTGCCATGAGTCGGGTGAAAACGAAATCACAGAAAGACAAGGAAAGTGGATTCAACATACAATTGGAAATTATTGTCTAGATTCAGAACGGATGTGCCATCTCTTTGGAGCGATAGCGGAACATGATGTAAACCAAAAGAGAGAGGCCCTAAAAGAATTTTTGCGATGTAATAGCGAATATGCGGTATTTGAGAAATTGCCGTTAGAATCTTCAAGCTGGAGCTGGAGCGGAAGTGAAGTTCCGGTTATTGAAAGAAGGATCGAATACTTTAAATCGCTTTTACCATTGATGTCAGGAGTTAAATATTTAAAGCATCGACAGAAAATTGAAACAAGAATAGAAAATTTAGAGAATCACATAAAATATGTTGAAGTTCAGGAGCTCCTTGAAGTGAAAGAACCTACGTAATATGAACTGTTCATTGAGACAGCCTTTTGCGTAGGCTTTTTTATATCCGCAAAGCTCTGTTGCAATGGGCTTTGCGGATTTTTCTGTCCTACCCGGAAATGAGACATAAAAAAGTGAAACTGCGAAAATGCAGGAATAAAATTCTGAAAAATCACGATATGAACAGCTATGTCTCATTTGAAAAGTAGGCTTCCTCAAATTGGCAGGGAGTGCGGTTCTTTAAAAGCCTGTGCGGACGTTTTTCGTTATAAAATTGTATGTATTCTGCAATACCTGCTCGGAATGCGTTCTCGGATTTATATTCCTTGCGGTAAAGATTTTCTCGCTTTAGGGATGCGAAGAAAGATTCGGCAACAGCGTTGTCATGCGGATGTCCCGACGCGGAGACGGAAGGCTTTACTTTGTATTGCTGGAGAAGCTGCTGGAATGTGTGCGATAGGTATTGAGAGCCGCGGTCACTGTGAAAGACGAGGCCACGGGAACATCCGCGCTCGATAACTGCTTGTTTGAAGGCCGAGGTCACAAGACGGGTGCTGTTTTTCTTGGAAATTGTATAGGAAACAACCTTGCGAGAAAACAGATCGAGAATCACGCATATGTAGTAATATTTGTCTTTGATTTTAAAGCATGTAACATCGCTGACCCAAATCTGGTTGGGAGAATGTGCTGTAAAGTTCTGCCTAATTCTATTCTTCGGAGATTCCAAAGCGTTCAGCCGAAAGTGATCGCTTTTCGCGGTGGTCCGAATGCTGTATAGACCGCACTCCCGCATAATGGATGCGATAAATTTGGCACTTACTTTGTGACCGCGCTCTACAAGGATGGCGCGAATCTTTTCTGAACCGAGAACTTGGTGGTACTCGTCAAAGACTTCCTGCACAATCTGGCGATATTTCTCACGCCGCTTGGTAAACCAAGCGTTCTCGCATTTGTTTCTGCGGATATGGTTGTAAAAAGTGCCGCGATTAACATCCAGTGCTTCACACAAGGTGTAAACATCATATTGACCATGTAATGTCTCTAAAGCAGCCAAGCGTTCTCGCAGCGGTGCGGATACGGTACAATTTACAGTTTTAAGGATTGCGATTATATTGGTCAGCTTCGCAATTCGATTTCGCATTTGATTGATTTCTTTCGCTGTGAATGGTATACCATTGGCAATGATGTCCACTTTATATGTTTTGCACCAGCGATAAAGTGTGCTGCGCGGAATATTGAACTCGGAGCAAAGTGAACGGATGGATTCTCCATTCTCGTGACGAGCAATGATAGATTTCTTTTGGTCAATAGTAAATCTCATAAACAGAGATCCTCTTCTCAAATATTAGTTGTCAATATAATAATAGAAACGGCTATACTGTGTAAAGAAGCTATTTTGAATTTTGTGGGAGACTATCTAAATGTATGCAGCGTAAACTCAAGGGAATTTGTACTTCCTGCTTTTTGAGATGTGGATTTATTTGGTACAGAAAAAGTATGCACTTTCTTGTAAAGTACTATGCAAATGTGCGAAGATGTGATACGCTATTAAATAAACTACAGTTGTTACAAAAAGAAGATTAGGAAGGCCGTCCAAATGAGACTAGAAAGCTTTTCGGTTGTGAATTTCCGTAGCATTACAACAGCACATAAAATTCAAACAAATAATTTGACAGTTCTTGTGGGGAAAAATAATGAGGGAAAATCAAATATTCTACAAGCGTTGATACTTGCTATGGATGTGATGAGAATTTATGCGGAAAATCCACGAGCGTTAAATTTCTCGATTAGATATTTGCGTAGTCGATATAAGTGGGAGAGGGACTATCCTATATCTTTGCAGGAATCCCATCCGAATGGCGTTTCGTCAGTTGAGTTGAATTTTAAGCCTTCAGAACAGGAAATAAGTCAAATTCGTGCCCTTACAGGAATTCGGCTTACAAGCAATATCCCAGTAAGGGTATCGATTAATAATATAACTGCAAAAATAGATATTCCGAAAAGAGGAACGACGGCATTTTCTAATATAGAAAAAAAGCAGCGTGTAATTGAATTCGTTTGCAATAAGATTGACTTTAATTTCATCCCTGCAGTTCGGACGGAGACAGATTCATTGAGAGTGGTCGATCTTCTGATTGAAAAAGAACTGGCAACATTAGAAAATAATGCGGAGTATGTAGAGGCATCAAATACAATCAATCGTTTGCAGCAGAATATACTAGATGGAATAGCAGACCAAATGATTAGACCTCTACAGGAGTTCTTGCCCTCTGTAAAAAATGTTGAAATTCATATTCAAAAAGAACGCCGGAGAGTTGCAATGCGGCGAAACACAGAAGTAGTTATTAATGACGGAACGCCAACGCCAATTCAGCAAAAAGGAGATGGTATTAAGAGCTTGGCAGCACTCGCGATGCTTAGCCTTTTTGATCAAGGCGATAAAGTGTCTGTAATCGCAATTGAGGAGCCAGAATCACACCTTCATCCAGAGAGTGCGCGTCAATTGTACGAAACAATTCTTTCTCTTTCGGAAAATCATCAAGTTGTTTTAACGACACATAGCCCATTGTTTGTTAATAGAACAAACTTGCGAGAAAATATTATTGTTAGTTCTGGCAAAGCAACTCCGGTGAAGAAAATTAAGGAAATTCGTGATGCTTTGGGAACGAAAGTTTCGGATAATTTAATTAATGCAGAAAAAGTTCTAATTGTTGAAGGAGAAGATGATAAAATCGCTCTCGAAAAGCTACTTCCGGTCATGAGTGATGCAATAAAGAAAGCTGTTCAGAATGGAACATTGATAATTGACTATATTGGTGGAGCAGGAAATCTTTCTTATAAATTGTCACTTTATCGTAATTTGCAATGTACATATCATGTGTTTTTGGATAATGACGATTCGGGAAGGCAAGCTGGGCAGGTGGCAGAAGAGCAAGGATTATTAAATATTAAAAATGTAACATACACATTATGCAATGGTTCCCCGAACGCTGAGCTTGAGGATTGCTTAGAAACGGCAGCATATAAGGAGGCAATATATAATGAATTTGGCGTAAGGCTCGACGGACGAGAATATAGAGGAAATGCAAAATGGTCAGATCGGGTGGCTAATTGTTTTAGAACACAGGGAAAGCAATGGAATGATACAATTGAAAAGCGTGTGAAGCTATGTGTTGCGTCAGCTTTAATACCAGATCCTAATGTAGTACTAAATCAGCATAAAAGATCCGCAGTTGATGCGTTAGTTGATGCATTAAATCAAATGCTTTTGTAAAAATGAGAATAATCTGAGAATACTTTAGTAATGAGCGAACTTTTAACTTCCGAGTTGAGTGGCAAATGAAGCGGGTATCTCTTTTGTAACACTCAGACATAAGACTGTGATAACAATGTTGTCACAGTCTTTTGTTGTTTCTGATAGTAATTGTGAAATCTGAATCTTTGGAGCATCCATCACCTTGACCTGCTCCGGCGCGGTTCTGTGGCTGTAAGGTACTCGTCGGTAGTCATTTCGATGGTACAGGCCGCGCTGTCGGGACTGAGGGTAAACGCAGACGCGGACAGGAAAATCAACTCCTGCCTGATAGAAAATTGGGTAGAGACGGCAGGGGCAGGCAGATTTAAAACGGCACTTCAAACTGTGCAAACCGCCAGCCGCCGACCTCCCGCACCATTGTGATGGTGTAGGTGCTTGTGTCCGAGACAAGTCCATCCTGCACAGCCTGGCGGAAGGCTTGGCTGCCGGTATCGTCTGTGGCATAGACCGCTGTGACCCGGATGACAATTTTCTCGTCGGTTTCTTCCAATTTCGTAAATGTCATTGTGGTCGTAACCTGATTATACCCGGCAGCAAAGCCGCGCTCGGTGGGAAGATAGTACATGCGGCCATCGATTGGGCGGAAGAGGCAGTACCCGTCCGACGCAAGGTACGAATCATCAAGAAAATCCCTCGTGAAAATATCCCGCAGCGCGGCGTAAAACATATCCCAATTCCGGTAGCGGTTCAGCGCGGGCGTGTAGTCGTACCCGTCTACAGTGACAGTATCCGTCTGCGCGCGGCCTGCGTCCGGGCTCTCGCAGGGAAAATACTGCGTGTCATCGATGAGATACGTGCCCGCGCGGACAAGCATCATCTTATAGGCGCGCTGATAAACCAACTGCTGCTCCGCGGTCAGGAACTCCGGCACGGGAACCTGCAAATCCTGCTCCGACAGCGGCGGCTCCAGCACCGCCTCGGCGTATCCGAAATCGGTGGAATGGAATTCATCTACCCGCCAGCCATCCGCGGTGCGCACAAGGCGGATGGGGTATTCGATGGTGTACACGTCCATATCGTCAGGCGCAAAAGAGCTTGCCCAGTTCCGGTCATAGTGGCTGATCAGCGCAAACACAACGGTGTCGTCGGTTACGGATTCCAAACGGTAGGTGTCGGGGCAGTTGTCCATCACGGTGCGGGAGAGATCGTCATGCATGGGGCATGCCAGCACGGAATCGCAGGAGGTCGCCAGGTGCCCGTCCAAATCAATGAATTTTTCGGTGTATAACGGCCCCAGTCGGCGGATAAAATCTGTTGTAAAAACGCTCCGCATCAGGTTCGTGAAATCCGTATACGGGTTTTCATACAGCGCGTAATTGCCCACTGTAAGCACAAAAACGCCCTCGTTGTCCGATTGCTGTGTGAACCGCGGGGAGACATCGACCCCGACCAGATTGTCCGGCAGGCCGTACAGGGTGTAGTTGAGCTTGTACGCACCTTCGTACGCCTGTCGCTGTTCTTCATTTAAAAAGGAAAGGTCGTCAAACTCCTTCCCGATTTCCGCCGGGGCGGTGGGAGAAGGCGTGGATGTGCTTTCGGCGGGAGCCTCCGGCACGGCGGCAGGGGACGGCACCGCCGCTGCGCTGGGCATATCCTGTACGGCTTGCCTGCCGCAGGCGGAAAGAAGGGCAGCCAAAATCAGACAGAGTGCGCAAAAGCGGAATTTTTTCATAGCAGTACCCTCACACAAAACAAATTTTATTCGGCCTGCGCCCCAAAGAATTTCGGCAGCATGGCCCGGGCGCGGTGGATGCGTCCGTCTTGTGCAGAAATGTATCTATGGCAACACCGCATAATTCCCGCCTTACGGCTTAAGCACCGCTCCGGCAGCTGCCGCACCTCGCTCGCCGTATCGGCACTTAGAATTATGCGGTATTGCCTTA
>OGGC01001469.1_pt1 | contig 15757 bp, 10 predicted proteins | sample 1571181 | NCBI WGS metagenome assembly OGGC01 (sample SAMEA2581930, study PRJEB24529) | metagenome | biome: Human gut stool | place: China | collected 2011 | reverse complement strand
CACAAGCGTAAAAAACGCCTTCGCAAGAATCGCCACAAGAAGAAATAAGATTTGAGCGGCGCCGCCACGGCGGCCGGCGATTCAATCCGGTCCTGCCAACCTCAGGCAGTCCGGGCCACGGAGCCCGGTGCCGATATAATCAGGCAATGGCGGCGGCCAGACGAAACCGAAACAAACTTTCATGTGGCAGAGCTGCGAGGCTTGCGCCCCATCCAAGTTTGTTTCGTTGTTTTTATCCTGCCCTCTCTCCCGCAGGTATGTCCCCACTACGGTTATATACCTCAGTTAACAACAAAACAATTCCTTACAACAGATAAACAATGAAAAGCGAACTGATAGTCGACGTTCAGCCCAAGGAGGTGTCGATCGCCCTGCTCGAGGACGGTCGGCTCGTTTCGCTCCAGAAGGAGAACCGCGACATAGCCTACGCTGTCGGCGACATATATCTGGCAAAGGTGAAAAAGCTGATGCCGGGTCTGAACGCCGCCTTCGTCAACGTGGGCTACGAGAAGGATGCTTTTCTGCATTATCTGGATCTTGGCCCGAGATTTTCGTCGTATTCCGAATTTCTCAAACAGCTTCTTGGCGAACAGCCCGAAGCTCCCGATGCCCAGCAGGGCAATCAGAAAAAGCAGCCGCCGGTAAAGCGCCCCGGCGGCAAGCTGCCCGATATTTCGCGCATGAAGCTGCTGCCCGACATCGACAAGCACGGCACCGTGACCGACCAGCTGACCTGCGGCCGCGAACTCCTGGTGCAGATAGTAAAAGAACCCATTTCGTCGAAAGGTCCCAGACTCACCACCGAAATATCTTTCACAGGGCGCTACATGGTGCTCATACCCTTCAGCGATAAAATCTCGATATCGCAGAAAATCAAGACCACCAGCGAAAAGCTGCGTCTGCGCCACCTTGTGGAGAGCATCAAACCAAAAAATTTCGGCGTCATAATCCGGACGTCGGCCGAAGGCAAGACCGTATCGGAACTTAACCACGAATTGCAGACGCTTCTGCAGTCGTGGAACGAAACCATAGCCAAGGCCCGCACGGCACCCGTACCCTCGCTCATCTTCGAGGAGGAGAGCCGTATCGTTGGCGTGTTGCGCGACGTATTTTCGCCATCGTTCGAGGATATTCATGTGAACGATCCCGAAGTGATGGCCCAGATAAAGAAATATGTGAGCCTGATAGCGCCCGAGAAAGCCGACATAGTGAAGCTATACGATAAGGATGAGCCTATTTTCGACCACTTCAGCATCACCCGCCAGATTAAATCGTCGTTCGGCAAGACGGTCTCATTCAAATCAGGCGCATACATCATTATCGAGCATACGGAGGCCCTTCACGTAATCGACGTGAATTCCGGCAACCGCGCCAAAGCCGGAAACGACCAGGAGACAAACGCTCTCGACGTAAACATCCGCGCCGCCGACGAGATTGCGCGCCAGCTTCGGCTCCGCGACATGGGCGGCATCATCGTGGTCGACTTCATCGACATGAACAAGGCGGAACACCGCCAGGCGCTCTTCGAGCATATGCGTCAGATAATGGCCACCGATCGTGCGCGCCACAATATTTTGCCACTGAGTAAGTTCGGCCTGATGCAGATCACACGCCAGCGCGTCCGCCCGGCTCTCGATATCGTCACCACCGAAGCCTGTCCTTCCTGCTATGGCAAGGGGGAGGTGCAGCCGTCGCTTCTATTCACCGATACGCTCAAGGAGAAAATTTCCTATCTTGTAAACGACCTGGGGCAAAAGAATTTCGTGGTCTACGTCCACCCCTTTGTCGACGCCTATCTCAAGAAGGGATTGATTTCACTCTACCGGCGGTGGCGCATGGAGCTTGGCGCCAGGTTCAAGGTGATGGCCGACGAATCGCTCGCCTACCTGCAATATAAGGTGCTCGACGCCCAGCGCAACGAAATCGACCTCAAGGAGGAAAAGGATATGGACAAATCCTCCTCCGAAAAGACCAAAAACAAAACCAAGATCCGCAACCAGCAGCAATAACGCGGTATGTATCCCCGCAGGCTGCCAAAGCAGAAAAGTATCAGACAAAGAGCCCCGGAGCGCGTCGACGCACTCCGGGGCTCGCTCCTTGTCGGAAAAACTTTTTATGCTTGATATGGTTTAATCTTATGTAAGTTTTACTATCTTTGTGGCACATCAATTCATTTGTTGGATGAATATTATAGAATTGAATCTTAGACGTATATTTGACCTATGTCGAAAGCATAGGGTTAAAAACCTTGCTGTTTTCGGTTCTGTGCTGACCGACAGATTCAATGATGAGAGTGATGTTGACCTGTTGGTGAATTTCGATACCGCGAATCACGAAGAGTGGGACTATGTAAGTAATTATTTTGACTTTCAGGAATCTCTTGAATCGCTTCTTGGCAGAAAGGTCGACCTCGTGGTGGAGAAGGGTTTAAAAAACAGATATTTTATCCGGAATGTAAACCGTACCAAACGAATGATATATGGCTGATGAATATATATTGAAACATCTGCAGGATATTCTGGATGCCATAGAGGAACTTGAAGGTTTTTTTGAAAATTATCCGCGTCGGTTTGATGTGTTCGATTGCGATAAATTGCGCATCTGTGCTGTCGAGCGTAAAACCGAGATTATGGGTGAGGCTATTAACCGCATAAAAAAGTATAATCCCACTTTTCACATTCCTAACGCCCGCGAAATAATCAATACGCGCAATCGTATTATTCATGGTTATGACAGCGTCGAATCAGAATTTCTATGGGGGCTGGTGATTCGTCATATCCCGCTGCTGAAGGTTGATATATTGCGACTTATAAGCGAAATGGAGGATGATCCCATAGATTTCGCTAATTAGTGCATTAAAAAACAATACAAAAAATCAGGCAATGTGATCATCCTTTTGCGGATGGATACATTGCCTGATTTTTTGATATTCTGATTGTTCAGAAGGAGTAGCTGATGCCGATGGCGGGGATGAGGGCATGGAGGGTGTAATTGGCGATGAATGATTCCGACGAGGGCATCTCCTTGAGGTTCGGGGCGTCATATGCGTTGTAGGCAGGTTGACCGATGGACTGCAGAACCTGGTTGAACTGTGCTACCCCTGCTTTATACTGTGCCACTCCGGCATTATATTGCGCGAGGCCCGCGTTGTAGTTTGGTGCCAGCAGGTTGTCGTAGCTTGCGGTGGCTCCGGTCTGGCCGCAGCCTTTCACATACATGAATGCTACGTCGATCGAGAGACCCTTGATCGGGCGGAAAGAGAGTCCGACGGAAGGTTCTATCTTGGTCATCCCAGGCGTCTCGGGATTATAGTAGTCGAGGTTGCAGGGATTGGTATCGATCATCAGTCCTGCGCGGAGGTCGAGGCGGTCGGTCATCGCATATTGTGCACCAATATGATAGGTCATCGCGTTGCGGTAGTTCTTCGGCAGATTCTGGTCGAAGGGCTTGTCGAGGTTGGCGAAGTCGATATTCAGCTCCTTGTAGGTTTTCCATCCGTTGAGCTGGGCGTCGAAAGCCAGCTCGAGGCGGGGGATGGGTTTATAGCTTACGCCGGCCGTCAGCACATAGGGGCAGGGCATCGAGGCATCGAAATTGGTGTAGTTGATTACGTCGAGCGTGGAACCAAGAAGCTGGCGCGCCTGCTCGTCGGCGTATTCAACCTGTGCGTCGCCTGCCGTTACGTGCATGTTCATTTTCGAGCGGTAGGAGAGGCCCACGTTCCATTTCTCGTTGATATCCCAGAGCACGCCTACGTTGAAGCCGAGGGCCAACTCGCTGTCGCCTTTAAGATTCACCGAAGCCGGAGGCATATTGCAGTAGCGGTACTGGGGTGCGGTGGTTGTATTGATGGGAGCGTCGCCGGGGTCAGGGCCGCCCATGGCCTGCTGAAGCTTGGCTACGTTCCATTGCAGTCTGGCTGCTTCATATTTCAGTGTGGCGGCCTCATACTGAAGGTCGATCAGGCGGTCCATCGACGAGGCGGTGGCCAGCCCCTTGTTCAGGTTCACGTTGCCCCAGCCGATCATCAGGCCTGCGCCGATCGAGAGGTTGGGGAGCACGCGCCACGATACGGTGGGCTGCACCGTGAACACCTTGAGGTCTACACTCTGGTTGAGCACGGCGCCGGGCCAGGATTTACCCCAGTTAATCGACGAGCCGTAGGGCGTGTAGAGCGTCACACCGGCATAAAGATTGTCGTAGATGCGGAAGGCCGCCGAAAAATTCATCGGAGTGGCCACTTTGTTGCTTGTAACGTATTCCTGGCCGCCGACGGTGGCGTAGGCCGTGGATTTAATGGCGCTTATTGCTCCGGAAACCTCCATTGTCTTGTTCATAAAAGCAAGTGCGCCCGGGTTGAAAATCTGGCTCTCGGCACCGAGTTTCATGGCCACGCCTACGTGGCCCATACCCTCTTGCTTTGCGCTGAAGGTGTTCACCTGGTAGCCTTCGGCCGATGCGCCTGCGGCCATCGCGGCGGCCAGCGCTGTAATGATTGTTTTCTTCATTAGAAGTTGTATTGGTTGAAAATTTCGACAAAATTACCAATAATTTCCCAAACAGCCAAATTTTGGCTGGATTCGATGTTTTTAATGGAATCGCTGACGGCCTCTCGGCCCCCTTGAAAGTGTCGGACATGTCTGTGGCTAACCCATGGACGAGATGTTGTGCAATTGGCGGAAAAAGCCTAAATTTGTGAGATAATGTGGCGTTGCGGAAACGCAATGGCCCGCTAAATTCTCTTTTCAGATGAAAAATACTATAAGACAACTGTTTGCCGGCACATTCGCCGCGTTTCTGCTTATGGCGTCGCTGCCTGCCCGTGCTACCGTGGTGAGCGAACTCCCCGTCACTTCGGTGGGAGGCAAACAATGTTTCTACTACGATGTAAAGCCCAAGGAATCGATATATTCCGTTGCAAACGAGCTTGGAGTGAGCCGCGAGCAGATTGTGGATTACAATCCTACGGCAGCCGACGGGCTGAAGCCCCGGATGCGGCTGTATTTTCCGGTGGAAGTATTTCAGGTGGCGCCCGGAGAGCGTCCCGCTGTCTATGCCGCCGCTGCCGGAGTGACCACACATGTTGTCAAGAAAGGTGATACGGTCTATGGTGTTGCGCGCACATACGGCATGTCGACCGACTATCTTCTGCGCCTTAACCCCTGGGCTGACGAGGGGATAACCGAGGGGCAGGTGCTTCGTCTTACAGATGGCGCGCAGGGCGATGTCACTGCAGCCGCTACTACTTCTGTTGCGGCAGCGGCAGCAGCTGCTCCAAAACCGAATGCGGCCGGATATATTAAGCATGTGATAGAGCCGGGCGAGACTCTTTTTTCGATTTCAAATGCCAACGGCGCACCCCTCGAGGCTGTGCTCGATGCGAATCCTACACTCGACCCTCTGCGCTATAAGCCGGGACAGACTCTGATGATACCCGTGACACCCGAGGCGATCGCACGCCATAGTGGCAGTGCCCACGCACTGGCCGAGATGCAGCCCGACGAATCGGCCCGAGTGAATGCGGCCGAGAGCGCCGAGGTCCTTGCTATTGGCCAGTCGGAAACGCTTGCCGCCTCGGCCGCTGCCGAAGCCGACCGCTGGCTTGCCCGCGACACGATGAATGTGGCGGTTCTCCTTCCGTTTATGCTCGGCGAAGAGCCGATGAGCCGCACCACACAACTCTATACTGAGTTCTTCAAGGGGATGCTGCTTGCCGCCGATACGCTCCGTAGCGACGGTCTGCAGCCCGTGAAGTTCAGTTTTTACGATACTGAGTCCTCGCTGGAGCGTGTGCGCGAACTTCTCGCCGATTCCGGTGTGGCGCAGGCCGACCTCGTGATAGCTCCGGACAACAGCGCTCAGATTGACGCCATCCTGACCGGTGTCGGCCCTGAGACCCTTGTACTCAATATCTTCGCCGTAAAAGATGAAAGCTATCTCACCCACCGCAACGTGGTGCAGACCAACATACCTCACGACGCAATGTATGCCAAGGCCATCGATGCCTTTGTGGAAAAATTTGCCGACCGTATGCCGGTGTTCATCAGCCGTAGCGGCGGCCAGGCCGACAAGGAGTCCTTTGTGGCCGCGCTGAAGCAGCGCCTCGACGCCGACGGCATCCCCTATCGCGAGGTGGCGTATTCCGGCATATTGCGCGACGACGACCTCCAGGGGCTTGACCCCGACACGCAGCCGCTGGTGTTTGTGCCTGTCTCCGGTTCGAAAAGCGAGTTCGCCAGATATTCCGACGCACTGACCACAAAGCGGCAGTCGGCGCTTGCTCCGGGCAATGTGGCTCTCTGGGGTTATCCTGAGTGGGTGACCTTCCGCGGCGATAGTTTCGACGCCATATGCAATCTCGACGCTACGATATATTCGCGTTTCCTTGTGGATGAGCGCGACTACCGCGCCCGCGACCTCAAGGAGCGCTACCGCTCGGCCTACGGGGTGGAGATGTTCGATGCGGTGCCCACTCAAGGCATTCTTGGCTTCGACACCGGTATGTTTGTGGTGAATGGCCTGCGACACAAGGCTGAAACCGGAGCCTTCCCGGCCGAATTCAGCGGCATACAGAACAGTCTGCGCCTCGACTGGATCGGACCGTCGGACGACGCTCAGACCGCCGGCGCCGAGCCGGTTCCGGTTCAGGGAGGCCTGATCAACCATCTGCTATTCCTCATCCACTACAGTCCCGGCGGCTTTGTGGAGAGTGAGACGCTCTGAAAATGTTTTTAGACAAGTAAATGAAGAAAATCATAATAGTCCTGCTCGTAGCCCTGGCTGTCGTTCCGGCAGTCCGGGCCCAGCGCCACTATGTGCCGCATGTGCATATCGGCGGCCATGCCGGTATGACGCTTTCGCAGGTGTCGTTCTATCCGAAGTCGAAGGAATCGATGCTCGGAGGCGCCACTATGGGTGTATCGTTCAGATATGCCGAGGAGCGGCATGTCGGTCTGATGGCCGAGCTTAACTTCATGCAGGCCGGATGGAAGGAGAATTTTGAAGAAGCCAACGAGCTCTTCAACTATACGCACCGGACGAACTACATCACCCTCCCGGTGATGACCCACATATTCTTCGGTTCGCGCGTGGTAAAGTGCTTCTTCAATCTCGGACCGCAGATCGGATATATGGTGAGCGACGCCGTCAGCGCCAACTTCGATTATGAGAATCCCACTGAGGTAGAGGGATTTCCATATGAATACAGGCAGGTTGACCAGATGCGTCTGAAAATCAAGAACAGATTTGACTACGGAATCACAGGCGGTGCCGGAGTCGAATTCATTATTAAAAAGCGTCATTCGGTGATGCTCGAGGCCCGCTATTACTACGGCCTCGGCAATATATTCCCCTCCTCGAAAGCCGATGAGTTCTCCGCCTCGCGCGGAAGCACAATCATGGTGAGCCTCGGCTATATGTACCGCTTGAAATAGGCATCGCATGCCTCCAGTGTCGCGGCATTTCCGCAGCCCGGCCAACATCTGAAAAAGTATTTTTGCCACGATATGAAGAAATTAACCATACTGATTCTCGCTGCGTCGGTTCTGCCGACCGGAGCCTCGGCCGAGGCCCTCTGGATGCGCGATGTGAAGATTTCGCCCGACGGCACGCGCATAGCCTTCGAATATAAAGGCGATATTTTTACCGTTCCGGCAACCGGCGGCATGGCCACGCGGCTGACCACCAATCCTGCCTACGACTCCAACCCCATATGGAGCCCCGACGGCAAAATCATAGCTTTCGCATCTGCGCGCCACGGCAATTTCGATGTCTATGTGATGCCCTCCGTAGGTGGGACAGCCACGCGGCTGACGCGCAATCAGGCCGCTGAAATTCCCGAAGCCTTCTCGCCCGACGGGCGCACCGTATATTTCTCGGCGGCCATACAGAATCCGGCTCAATCGGCAATGTTTCCGAGTTCGCGCATGAGCGAGTTCTACGCCGTAGGAGTGGAGGGCGGAAAACCCCGGCAAGTGCTCGGCACGCCGGCTCAGATGCCCACCTTCAGTGCCGACGGCAATGTGATGCTCTATCAGGACGTGAAGGGATTCGAGGATGAATGGCGCAAGCACCATACATCTTCCGTCACCCGCGACATCTGGATGGTGGATTTCACCACCGGCAAGCATACGAATCTGACCGACCGTCCCGGCGAGGACCGCAATCCGGTGCTTGATCCGGCTTCCGGCGCAGTATACTTCCTCAGCGAGCGCGACGGCGATACATTCAATGTGTGGACCTTCCCGCTCGGCGCACCAGATAAAGCCGAACGCATCACCGATTTCAAAACGCACCCCGTGAGATTCCTCTCGCGTTCAGTCGATGGGAAGATGGCATTTACCTACGACGGCAGCATCTACATGCTTGCCGACGGGGGAAAGCCCGTGAAACTTACCGTAGAGGCTGTGACCGACGACGCCGACCAGAAGGAGGTCCGCAACGTAAAGGCTGCCGGAGGAGTGGTCTCGCCCGACGGCAAGATGGTGGCCTTCACCGATCGCGGCGAAGTGTTCGTAACTTCGGTAGAATACCCCACGACAGTACAGGTTACCCACACTCCCGCCGCTGAGCGCCATATCAGTTGGGGAGCCGACAACCGCACGCTTTATTATACCTCGGAGCGCTCCGGTCGCAAGAATATATATAAGGCGTCGATGACGCGCAAGGAAGATGCCAATTTCCCCAATGCGACGGCCATTTCCGAGGTGGCGCTCTTCGACGTCAAGCCCGGTGCCAACGTGGCAGATCCGGTCGACGAGTACTCGCATCCTGATGTTTCGCCCGACGGCAAGAAGCTCGCGTTTGTCAAGAACCGCAACCATCTCTGCGTGATGGATTTGGCATCCGGCAAAGTTACGGAATACACCCGTGGCGAGACCTATCCCGGCCAAAACGACGGCATAAGCTTCGAGTGGAGTCCCGACAGCCGCTGGATCGTGATGGAATTTATTCCCGAGATGCGCGATCCCTACAGCGATATCGCGCTGCTCGAACTCTCGACCGGCAAAATCACCGACCTTACGCGCTCCGGCTATTTCGACGGCACTCCGCATTTTGTGCTCGACGGCAACGCGATCGTGTATCAGACCGACCGCTACGGCATGCGCGCCCACGCTTCGTGGGGTTCGCAGAACGACGTGATGATCATATTCCTCAACCGCGAGGCCTACGATCGCTTCCTGCTCAATGAAGAAGACTACGCTCTTCTGAAAGATGCCGAGAAAACTGAGAAAAAAGCCTCCGGCGCAAATACGGAGGGTGGAAAAGGCGACGCAAAAAAAGCTGCTGCGAAAAAAGATGCTGCTGCCGATAAGAAAAAGGAGGAAAAGGGCGTGAAACCCATTGTGGTCGAGCTCAATGGCATTGAAGACCGCATCGTGCGCCTCACCCCCTTCTCGAGCGATCTTGGCGATGCGATCCTCACCGCCGACGGCGAGACGCTATATTTCCTCAGCTCCTTCGACGACGGATACGACCTCTGGAAAATGTCGCTGCGCAAGCGCGAGCCTAAACTCGTGAGCAAGCTTGGCAGCAAACGCACCCCGATGCTTCAGCTCGACAAGGAGGGAAAGAGTATATTTGTGTTCGGCGACAAAATTCAGAAGCTCGACCCCAAGACCGATAAGCTCAAGGCCGTTACCGCAACCGCCACTCAGGAAATCGACCTTGCCGCCGAACGCGAGGCGATGTTCGACTATATGGCGGTAGAGGAAGGTGCCCGCTTCTACAACAAGGGGATGCACGGTATCGACTGGCCCGCCATGACGGCAGCCTATCGCCGTTTCCTCCCGCATATCAACAACAACTACGACTACGCCGAAATGCTTTCCGAACTGCTCGGCGAGCTCAACGTGTCGCACACCGGCGGCCGCTACCGTCCGGCACCTGCTGCAGGAGCCGACCGGACTGCCTCGCTCGGTCTGCTCTACGACATGACATACACAGGGCCGGGCCAGAAAGTTGATGAAGTAATCGTAAACGGTCCATTCGACTCGGCCAAAACAAAGATGACCCCCGGATCGGTAATCACTGCCATCAATTCAGAGGAGCTTACCCCCGAGGCCGACCTTTCCGGAATCCTCCGGAATCTTACCGGAAAGAAGACGCTCGTGGCCTTCACCACACCCTCGGGCGAGAAAGTCGAGGAGGTTGTGAAGCCGGTATCGGCCGCCAAGGAGAGCGCTCTGCTGTATAAGCGCTGGGTGAAACAGCGTGCCGCCGACGTGGAGCGCTGGTCGGGTGGCCGTCTGGGCTACGTACACATCCCATCGATGGCCGACGAGTCGTTCCGCCCGATGTATGCCGATCTGCTCGGCAAATACGCCAACTGCGACGGCGTAGTGATCGACATCCGCTGGAACGGCGGCGGACGTATGCACGAGGATATCGAGGTGCTCTTCACCGGTCAGAAATACCTGACGCAGGAAATCCGCGGCACCGACGTGTGCGATATGCCTTCGCGCCGCTGGAATAAGCCATCGATTATGCTCGTGGCCGAGCCCTGCTACAGCAACGCCCACGGCACCCCCTGGGTATACCAGCACCAGAAAATCGGTAAGGTTGTCGGCGCTCCCGTGCCCGGCACTATGACCTCGGTCAACTGGGTAACGATGCAGGATCCCACGCTCGTGTTCGGTATCCCCGTTATCGGCTACCGTACCGCCGAAGGCAACTATCTGGAGAACACCCAGCTTGAGCCCGATGTGAAGGTTCTCAACTCGCCTGAAACCATCGTGAAAGGTGAGGACACACAGCTCCGCACTGCCGTAGAGACGCTTCTGCGCGACATCGATGCCAAAAAGCAGAAGTGAGCGGCAATTAGCGAAAAAACTTGAAATAATTAGATCAGGAAAGTATAAAATAATTTTGAACAGTTACTTATAATACAGATTATGAAGAAACTGCATATAGCTCTGCTTGCCGCTGCCGCCTCGGCTCCGACCTACGCCATCGACAACGTCGACGTTGCGTCCTTCCGCCATCTTTCCGCGGCAGCCGACAGCATAGCGGCCGACAGCGTGGCCACCGACTCGGTGGCCGCCGATACGGTGAAGTTTGTGTTCACCGACATCAAGGTAATCCCCACCACTCCCGTCAAGGACCAGAACAAGAGCGGCACCTGCTGGTGTTTCGCCGGCACATCGATGTTTGAGGACGAAATAGTTCGTCAGGGCGGTAAGGAGCACGACCTTAGCGAGATGTTTACCGTGCGCCAGTGCTACCTCGACAAGGCCGACCGCTACGTGCGCATGTACGGCCAGACGAATTTCGGTGCCGGTGGCAGCATTATGGACGTGCCCTATGTCTGGGCGCGCTACGGCGCTATACCCGAAAATGTCTACTCCGGGCTGAACTACGGTGAGGAAAAACACGTTCACGGCGAACTCGACGCCGTGCTCAAGGCCTATCTCGACGCGGTGGTCCGCAAGCCCAACAAGCGTATTTCCGAATCGTGGCGCAAAGGCTATGAGGCTATCCTCGATGCATATCTGGGCGAAGTGCCCGAGACTTTCGAGGTCGACGGACGCACATATACTCCGCTGAGCTACGCCGAGTCGCTCGGACTCAATACCGACGACTATGTGCCCATTACGTCGTTCACCCACCATTCCTTCTATGAGCCGTTTGTGCTCGAAGTGCCCGACAACTGGCTCTGGGCGCCCTACGAGAATGTACCTCTCGACGAACTGAAGGCCATCGTCGACAATGCCATTGACAAGGGTTACCCGGTAGTCTGGGCGGCCGACGTGAGCGAGGGCGGCTTCAAATGGAATGAAGGTTTCGCCGTGATGCCCAAGGAGCGCACCGCCGCCGATATGGAGGGGACCGAACTCTCGCGCTGGGTAAAACTCAGCGACAAGGAGCGTCAGGCAAAGCAGTTCGACATCAAGGGACCGGTTGAGGAAATCGAGGTTACTCAGGAGGTGCGCCAGAAGATGTTCGACCGCCAGGAGACTACCGACGACCACGGTATGGAAATCGTTGGCGTAGCCACCGACCAGAACGGCAAGCGCTATTATAAGGTGAAGAACTCCTGGGACACCAATCAGGTCTACGACGGCTTCTTCTATGTGTCTGAACCTTTCTTCCTGGCCAAGACACTGAGTATCCTCGTGCATAAGGACGCACTCCCCGCGTCGATAGCCGCAAAGATATTCTGACCGTGTTATTCCGCTCGCGGAAACTATAAATCTGAAAACTAATGCTGCGCAGACGCCTTAAAGCCGCCATCCGGATGCTGTGGATTGCCATGGCCGGAGCGGTCTGGGCGTCTGCGGCGTTGTATCTGTCGGGGTGTGGCCGGCAAACCTCCACCGGAGAGCAGTCGCTGCTCCTCGCCGCCGACGGCTGCCGGATTTACGCCGACAGTATGGTGTTCGACAATGGCATGACCGTCCGCGTGGCAGGCGATTCTCTGCTTCAGGTGCGTCTGGATGGTATCACATTGCGTCAGATGCGTATGGCGCCTGTAGACGCCAGGGCTCTCTCCATGCGGTCGACGTTTTCCCTTCTGGATGCCTTTTTGCGTTTGGAAAACTCATCGGGGCGCCCCCGGCTCTCCGCAGATGCGTTGCTGTGGGGAATTGCGCTTAATCCGCTGGCATCGGATGATGATGTCGAGGCGCTCGACGCACGTCTCTCCAACGGTTTTCCCGTACCGTCGGAAGCCGCCGGCTATTCATGGCCGATGGTCAACTCTAATCCTGTGTGGCTGCGGCGGAGTCGGCCAAATGCTCCGGAAACCTCCGGCGTCTCGCGTCGCTTGCATCTGTGGCTCCGGGCATTGTAGCGGAGGATGCGCGTGTATGTCTCAACCCTTCGTCGGGACTGCTATACGGGCTGCCGCCTTATCTGGCCGGAAATCAATCCATGTTTCCGGAATGGATGCAGCCGGTCGACCGCTTCGAGTGTCAGACCTTCGGTGTGAACATGTCGTATGTGCTCGCCCTCAGGTGTCTTGACGAATTGAACCGCTCTATGGTGCTTCGCAACCGCAGTGCGGCTGTGGAAATAGATTGCCTCGATGCCGACTCTCTGTGCAATGCCCTGAAGCGTAGGATGTGGCTTCCGCAGCAGGGTTGCTTCGGGGGGATGGCCTACGGATTTCCGGTGTGGCCCGTGGCGCTCGAAGGTTCCGATCCGTTCATGCAGGCAATGGCTGTTGCTTTCGGCGGTATCGACGGCGCGATGGCACGGTCGGTGGTGAATTCGCTTCCACTTCCAGATGGGCTGCCATCGATACCGCAGCACTCCGGTGCCGCTGCGGCTATTGCAGCCACCCGGGTGCACAGCTCCGATCAGATTAGCGTTTATGTAGCTGCAATAATGAAGCGGATTGGCCTGGAAATTCTTTCGGGTCGGAGGGAGTCGCTTTCTGTACGTGCGTTGTCCGCCGTAGTTCTGCGCGGACTACTCGGATGCCGGTTCGGCTGGTATGAACTGACTTTCGCGCCCTATCTGCCTCCCTGGCTTCGGGAGGCACACATAAACTTCGGATGGAGAAAGGCCGACGTGGAAGTGTCGCTGTCGGGTGCGGGTGCCAACGCCGTCGTAGCCGGTGGAGGTGCTCTCGCCGTGGGCCATTCCGTTGAAGGGAAGGTATCGGTCGATATAACGCTGACCCAGGAGGATGGGCTGCCAGGGGGCGATAAGGTGGGCCGACATGGAGAGGTGTCTCGTTGCGTTCCTGTGGCGTCCTCGCTTCCGAAGCCTCCAATTGTCGAGTGGCAGTCAGCCACGCGAGCTACTGTAGCTGCTGCCCCCGACGCGGATGTATCTCAAGGCGTATTCGAAGTCTGGGTTAATGGCGTTCTGAACCGGATTGCAGACCGTCGGATTATCGAGCTTGACAATCTGCCGGGCTTCTGCACCGTTCAGATTGCATCGGTCGATTCGGCCGGGTGTGCCGGATTCTCGGCAATGCCACACGAAATCGACAGCCGGAGCAACGTGTCGCTTGTGAGGCTTGCCACGGTTGCCAAAGGCGGGACGAAAGTGCTTCCCGACAAGCATCTGGCCGCGCGGTTTGTTGAGTCGTCGCGCGCAGCCAATCGTAACCTCCGGTTCAATGTCATCGCGCCGGAAGGTGGCCGGTATATTGTGGATGTGCATTATGCCAGCGGCCTGGGCATCGTGAATCCGCGCCGGGGCACGGCTCTGCGGATGTGTATGGTCAACGGGCGCCGCGCCGGGGTGTTTGTCTTCCCGCAGTTCTCCCCGTCGGCCTGGGATAAATCGCTTGGCGACGACTGGCAGCGACTTTCGTCGTTCAGTAATCCTCTGGTCGTGGAGCTTGAAGCCGGAGAAAACATCCTTGAGCTAAGGTATTTTCAGACGTCGCCCGTATATCTCGACCCGACGGCCAATTCGCTTGTGGCCGATTATGTGCGACTTATTCCGCTTTAGCGGCCTCTGCAATATGGCGTAAACGAAAATAATTGATTAAATTAGCGGAACAAAGCGCTTAGTCGCGTTCGATATTAACTTAATTGTTTGTGAATCTTACTTATAACCATGATGAAAAGATTATCGATACTTGCAGCTGCCGTTATGGCCGGCGCATCTTTGTTCGGAGCGAAAAAGGCTCCGGTGGTAAGCAATGTAGAGCCGCCATGCTGGTGGGTGGGAATGAACAACGACACACTCCAGATTATGGTGACGGGCCCCGGAATCGGCAATGCCGAAGTGAGCGCCGATTATCCCGGCGTAACGCTGGCCGAACAGGTGAAACTCGACAGTCCCAACTACAAGTTCCTCTACTTCACTATCGCACCTGACGCCCGGCCGGGAAAGATGCCCATAACTTTCAGCCTCGACGGCCGTAAGACCACCATAGATTATCCTCTGCTGGCGCGCGACCGCAAAGGGGAGGACTATCAGGGCTTCGATGCCTCCGATGTGCTCTACCTCCTCATGCCCGACCGCTTTGCCAAGGGAGAATACACCGTTCCTGCCGATGCTAAGCTCGCCTACAATCCCGAAGTAGACCGCTCTCAGCCTTCCACGCGCCACGGCGGCAATATCCAGGGCATCCGCGACCATCTCGACTACATCGACTCGCTGGGTGTGACGGCCATATGGAGCTGCCCCGTGCTCGAAAACGATATGCCGGGCGGTTCGTACCACGGCTACGCCACCACCAATTATTATAAAATCGATCCGCGCTTCGGAACTAACGCCGACTGGTCGGCTCTCGTGGCCGACGCGCAGAAGCGTGGCATAAAAGTGGTGATGGACATGATTTTCAACCATTCAGGCAGCAACCACCCCTGGATGAAGGACATGCCTTCGGCCGACTGGTATAATTTCCCCGATTCGACGGTAATAACCAACCACCGCCTTTCCACCCATTATGATCCCTACGCCTCCGATGCCGACAAGGCCAACTGCGTGGGCGGCTGGTTCGTCACCTCTATGCCCGACCTCAATCAGCGCAATCCGCATCTTATGACATATCTCATCCAGAACTCAATCTGGTGGATCGAGACCTCGAAAATCAACGGCATCCGCATGGATACCTATCCTTATGCCGACATGAAGGCCATGGCCCGGTGGATAGACCGCGTGATGGAGGAGTATCCCAACTTTAACATCGTGGGAGAATGCTGGTATGGCAACGAGGCCGGCAGCGCTTTCTGGCAGCGTGGAAGCCGCACGAATCCTGAGGATCCGCGCCTGCCAACTGTAATGGACTTCAAGATTATGATAGAGAAGGACAAGACGTTCTACGACGAGACTCTGCCATGGGGCGAAGGTC
>OGGC01001460.1_pt1 | contig 15812 bp, 12 predicted proteins | sample 1571181 | NCBI WGS metagenome assembly OGGC01 (sample SAMEA2581930, study PRJEB24529) | metagenome | biome: Human gut stool | place: China | collected 2011 | reverse complement strand
CAATCAGCTTCTCTATCATTAAGTTGTATTAAAGAAAAATTTCTGCAAATTTAATCAAACGTTTTGGATTCTCTGATTGTTTGGAGGTGAATTTTACTGCAAATCTTCTACTATCCACTTTTCGATGTTTCTTGTTTCATTACTGAAATTAATGCCTATTTTAAATATTTGTCGCTTGTCGGCAGCAAATGCTTGTGCATAATGTTTGTCATTGATTTGTTGCAGAGCTTCTTCGGCGGTTCCCTCCAGCTTGAATTCCATTACATAGATGAAATGATCGGTTTGCAGGACGAGGTCAATGCGTCCTTGTGAGGTATGATACTCTGCTTTTACATAGAATCCAATGAGTTTAAATACGATGAAGAGTACATTTTGATAATGTAGTTCCAAATCGCGTACCAATTCGTAAGGTGTATCGGCAAAGAAACTTTGCAGGCGGCGGAAAAAGGCATCATAATCACCGCTTCGTACTTCGGCTACAAATTTACGAATTTGGAATGGTGACTCGATAGCATCTATGTTTGTGTAGAATGGAAGAAGATATTTAACAAAACCTTCTTCTACTTCCCGATTGGGAAATCCCAGGCGATAAGTTCCAAACTCTTTGTCGAATCCTTTGATAGTAAGATATCCACTTTGATAGATGACCGGAATAGGATTTCGGGACGTCGAATCAATGCTGTTCAGTACATCTGCATCCGTTTCTTCATGCGTGATACGTTGGAGATTGTAATTGGATTTCTTTAGTAATTCTACCAGATAAGTCGGGGTGCCGGTCTCAAACCAGTAACTACCGAATTTCATCTTATAGAATGTGTTGAGCAAACTGAATGGGTTGTATATTCCTATGGAGTTTTCTACGAAATGATAACCATCATAACATTCTTTCAGTTCGGAGCATACCTCCTCATAAGTCATTTTTTGCTTATCAGCCAAGATATGCAAGTCTTCTTCCATATTGTCGTGGATTTCTTTCTCTGTGATGCCGCAGAGTTCCACGTACTGTTCATCCATTGAAATATCAATCAGATTGTTCAGGTCGCTGAATACACTGACTTTTCCGAATTTGGTGACACCTGTAAGGAATCCGAGTTTGATGCATCCGTCTTTACTCTTTAATGCTCCATAGAAAGGCTTTAGTGTGTTTCGGTAATATTTTTGCAGTTCTTCGTTTCCGATAGCTTGCAGCATAGGTTTGTCATATTCGTCTACAAGGATAACGACACGTTGCCCGGTCTGTTCGTAAGCCCGCTGTATGATGCCTGCAAAGCGTAAAGAAAAGGAAACTTCCGACGGGCGTGTGCCATACAGGCTTTCCCAATGTTCCAGATTGTCATTGAGTATTTGGTCCAGACTTTCGGGAGTATCATATTTCTCGATATTTAAATCAAGGTGTAATATCGGGTGTTTGATCCAGTCTTTTTCCAGTTGTTCGATAGCCAATCCTTCGAATAGTTCTTTCTTTCCCTGATAGTATGCTTCAAGAGTAGATATAAGCAGACTCTTCCCAAAGCGGCGGGGACGGCTAAGAAAATAGTAACGGCCGGTTTTTACTAATTGGTAAATGAGTCTGGTTTTATCTACATAGAGATAACCATCGTTACGGAGACTTTCAAAATTCTGTATGCCGATAGGATATAGCTTGCTCATAATCTGATTCTTTTAGCGTTGGATTCATACAAAGATAGCTGTTTTCCATCTTAACACAAAATTTACCTTGAAGGTTTTATGATATGCTAGTCAAAGATTTTGAAAAAAGGTATTTATCGGGCGGTGATATGGAAACATCCTTGCTTCAATTCATATTTGATGTAGCATTTTTCAGCTTGTCGCAGGTCTCTTAAAACCTCGGACAAGACAAGTTTCAGTGTATCGGCACTTACATCCTGTAACGGTCTTCCATCCTTGTCTTCTACCTTTTTGAAACGTTTCCAACTGACATCAAAGGTGGCTCCAAAGCAGTGTGCCGAGTTGGCGGAAGCATTTCCGTTGCGACGGCGGAGGCGTTTCACATCGTTTTCGGTACGCAGTACGGAAGTAATAATTACCTGGTTGGGGTTTAGACCTTTGGCTGCCAATGAATCGAGGAAATTGGAACCGATTGTATCGAGCAGTGCACTGGCACGCGGTACGAGATAGGGGATAGAGTGTGTCAGTGAATCTACTACATAAAACTCATTGTCGGTAATATGAGTTAGCTTTTCTTTCATATCTTCTGCTGCTTCCCGGTCTGCCAATGGACGGATACCTATCTTTTTGGCTACTTCCAGATGTGCGTCATTCAAATCAGGGAAAGAACGTTTATAGCTGACGACGCCACGAATATTGCGTGGCTCATTCAGTTTCAGCGACATGTCTTTCTTTTTGCAGCCCGAAGTAAGCGTTGTAAGCCCAATAACTAGTAAAAATAGCGGTAATATGCGAAGCTTATAAATAGTCATTTTATATTTTTTGCTCGCAAATATACGCTATTTTTTCATACGTTCCATGCTTTGCATTATTTTCAATTCCATACTTTTGAGGTTATTCCAAAATATTCTCTGGTATTTCAGGATAGGTATTTAATATACCTATTATGGTATAATCTGTATTGTCAATTGTTGTTTTTAGTGTGGGTACTATTGTATGTTCGCTTCTGGTAAGAGCTTTTTCTACAAGTTCTTTCCAATCTACACCTAGAAATCTTGATATAAGATTTAGGACAGCATTTGCACTCGTAACCCCATCGTATAGCTCAAATCTTAATTTGTGAGGGGTGGGGGGAACTGATGCATCCGTGAAATTTTCTTGTTCGTCAGATGTATAATTTAATGTTAAATAAGGTATGGCGTATGTAGGAGACGAGTTGCCGGAACCGCTTTCTAACTTGGTGAAAAAGTCGTATGTTCCTTTTGCTATTGGAGTGTGAGATAGTTCGTCTCTAAACTCAATATAACGGAAAAAATAGCATTCTTTAGCTTCATTGTTAATCAGATAAACTACAGTGCCATTGGAAAGTGCCGGATGATTACTTTTTTCTATAGCGTACGCCAAATAGCTGTCTGTTATTTTAATTCTTAAATCAACTGTTTCGTTGGTGATATTATCTTTTACTTTCACCTTTGTTTCTCCTTTCTTTTTTGGGGTGACCCTTAAGCTTCCCATTCCTATCGAACTGGACAAATCTACATCTATATTTAAAATGTCAGTTTTTTCTACAGTTACGGTGTAGTCCCTGTTTCCACCTGTGATGGTGATATTGGTTGTTCCTAACAAAGGTCGTTCGTAATACTCTTTTTCGAAGGATAAAGAATATATCTTTTTTTCATCGTTATTTCCACAGCTAAAAAAGATAATTGTATAGAGAAATGACAGTAGTGCTCCAGGTAAATGTTTTGTCTTCATGATTATTCTGTTTTATAGTTTTGCAGGAGAGATATAGTTTTATAAGTTCCTGTATTGATGTTGGAGGCAAATATAAAGATTTTATCAATGTGTTGAAGTAAATAGTGTATTTATTTCTTGTCCTCCAGCTATTTTCATACATTTGTAGCGGTTTATAAAAATAGGCCACTTTTCCACTAAACATAACACACATGAAAACAGATTTCGATTACAATTCTATGCCCGTTAGCTTCGCTCATTGCTTGAATGGACATTGTTTGCGTGCGGACAAATGTTTGCGGCGACAAGTAACTCTCCGAATGCCGAAAGAGCGGGCTGCTGTAATGGTTATTAATCCCGAACATGTCACCTCCGATGGTGAAGACTGTACTTACTTTATTGATGAAAAGCCGGTGTTGTTTGCACGGGGAATGAAACATTTGCTGGATCGGGTGCCGCTTGCTGATGCCACCGTTATCAAACGACAGATGATAGCCTACTTTGGCAAAACGATCTATTACCGTTGTTGCAACAAGGAGCGGCTGATTAAACCGAAGGAGCAGGAATACATACAGGGACTTTTCCGCAGGCGGGGAGTTACAGAAACGCCTCAATATGATGAATATATCGAATACTATGATCTTGGGTAAGTATATCCGTTAGTTCCGGTAATCCCATATATTGTGGGAAAGTATTCTCTTATATTATGGGAATTTATTCCCTCAAAATGAGGGAATAAATTCTCTCCAGCTAGGGAATCTTTTCCCACAATATGTGGGACTACCGGGGGCTGTAATACCCTGATAATAGTTGGCTGCCTTTTTTTTATCTTCGGGTTGGGTTGACATTTATTATGTAGGTATTATATAGCAGTTCCGGTATGAGAAATGCATGATGAAAGTATGAGAAATACCGGTTTTTTATGACATTTCAGGCAAAATACTATGAGAAACACCTTTCTAAAAAGTATTTCTCATAGTGCTATTGCTTTGAATTACAGATAATTATCATGTGAAGTATGAGAACATGAGAAATGATTTCGCGAAATCATTTCTAGTGCGTATTAGATTACTGCATCTTTCAGCCATTTTCCGAAAAAACGGTCATAGACAATATACCCATCTGGTGTATTATATATCAGTTCTTTATTCAGTAAGGATTTTAGTGCCACGTTAACGCTGCTGGGCGTTTTTAAATGATGCTTTTTGATGAAGTCATTGGCATTTATGTTTTTTATACAGCCTTCTGTGGCAATAGCTTTCAATAAATCTACTTGGTTGTTGGTTAGTAGAGTCAGGTTACTTTGATATATGGTTTCCTGTTCATCTAAAATGTCGTTTATACATCTATCTACCAGTCGGTTATCAATGGGGTTGATTTTCTTTTCATACAATCGGTTGAGTATACTTTGGACGTACCATGTGTGTCCGTTTTCAAGTTGGTACAAATAAGAAAATGTTTCTAGTGTCAATTCTCTTTTTTCCTTAGCAAAGAATGAGTGTGCGAACGAATAATAATTCTCCAGTGGGATTTCCGTTAATACAATGATTTGGGTACTTTGATAAAAAGGACGTTTTGCAGAAGTAAACATTTCCTCCATTACATGCTTTTTACTTCCGGAAAAGATAAAATGTACATTGGGCATGAATTGGATATGAGAGCGGAGCAATGCTTCTACACCTTTTTCCGGATATTCTGTAATTTGTTGGAATTCATCAATGGCAAGATAACATTGTTTCTTTGAGGCTACCATATAATTGAGTATTTCTTTCAATGTTTGTTCAGCGTGGGTGGGAGCAAAGTCTAATGTTACGGTAGGCATACCACTTCTTTCGTCAGCACTGATAATAGGACGGCAAGATTTGAAGAAAGCAGTCATTTGCCGGAGTATGTTTTGGGATAGAGTATCTAATTCTCCAAGTACATTTTGAGCAAGTAACTGGATGAATGCTTTTAAATCACGTGTGGAGTAAATGTCCATATAAAAATAGGCAGCATTCGGATTATTTTCCCGCTTCATTCGATAGAATACATTTTTGATAAGTCCCGTCTTTCCCATGCGTCGGGGGGATATTAAGGTCAGGTTACGTTCATTTAGTAAAGCTGAAATCATTTTATCAGTTTCTTTCTCCCGATCGCAAAAGTATTCGGGACTGTTGTAACCGTATACAAGGAATGGATTGTATGGCTTCATGACTTATTACATATTTTACGTTACATATTTTATGTAACACAAAGAACGTAATAAATCTGGAATATTCAAAGATTTATTTGAATTATATAAAAAACAAACGCTGATGAGAACAAGTAATCATTCTTTTCTCATCAGCGTATATTAGTTGGATTACAACTATTTCTTATCTTTTTTCTCGTCAGCTTTTGTTGCAGGCTTTTCCTCCGTTTTGCTTTCCGGATTGATAATACCCTTCACTGTTTCACCGATAGGCAATTTATCCAATACACCGAGACTTGGAGCTACCGTTTTCACCAATGTGTTCAGGAAGTTGCTTGTACCTCCGTTTCCTCCGTCGAAAACAGTGATATTTCCTAAGTTCATGTGTTCGAACGCCTTTACCTGTTCGCCGGCGATTTCCTTCCACTGGTCTACCATCTTATATTGGATAGCGATAGCCGGATTCGATTCGGCTGCTCTTACCATTGCTTCGAAACCTTCTGCTTCCGCAAGTAATGATTTCTTCTTACCTTCCGCTTCTGCTTCCAGTTTCAATTGGATAGCTTTTGCTTCCGCTTCGGCTTGTGCTAAAGTAGCCTTTGCGCGTGCTTCCGCTTCGCGGGTAATCTTTTCAGCGATGGCATTTGCCTGAAGGATAGCTTCCTGTCTGGCGATTTCCGCAGGAACAATCTTTTCAGCCTTCAATGAAGATTCCACTTTCCGTGCCTTAGCTTCTTCCACTTCCTTTTGCGCAATTTCGCGTGCAGTTTGTACGGCAGCTTCCGATTTTGCGGCAGCTTCACCTGCCTGCTTATCGGCATTGGCTTGTGTTACAGCTAGTTCCGCATTGGAAAGTGCTACCTCTTTCTGTGCGTCATTTCGTCCGATGGCAGCTTTCTTGGCAGCTTCCGCCTGTTTGATTTCCATATCCGAGTTTAGTTCGGCAACACGGCTTTCTTTTTCTGTATTTGCCTGCTCGATACGGATATTCTTTTCAGCTTCAGCCTTTGCTACTTGTGATTCTTTTTCTGCGTTGGCAATGGCTACTTGTGAGATTCTGTCCTTATCTGCATTTGCAACGGAGATTTCTTGTAGTTTTTTGGTTTCTGCAATAGCAATATCCTGATCTTTGCGGGTTTCTGCTACTTTCGTTTCACGTTCCTTTATCTGGTTGGCAATTTTGATAGCACCCAGCTTTTCCTGTTCTTCGATGTTAGCCTGTGCTTCGTTCAGTGCTTTACTTTCAGCTTCCTTACCTAAGTTGACAATGTAGTTGGCAGCGTCGCGAATGTCACTGATGTTGATGTTCATCAGATACAAACCGAATTTGCGAAGTTCAGTATCAATATTATCTTTCACTTTAGCCAGGAACTTATCCCGGTCAGAATTTAATTCTTCGATAGTCATATCGGCGATCACCATACGCATCTGACCATATACAACATCAGTAATTAAGTTCTGCTTGTCATCCATTGTTAATCCCAGCATACGTTCAGCAGCGTTTTGCATCACTTCAGGATCGGTGCTGATAGCTACAGTGATTGTAGTCGGCACGTCTACACGAATGTTTTGAGCGGATAATGCACCGGTCAGTTTACATTCGATCTGCATTGGTTTCATGGACAGGAATTCGTATCCCTGAATAATCGGCCATACAAAAGCCGCACCACCATGATATAGCTTTGCCGACTTCTTATCTCCTCCCGTTTTACCATATACAACGAGGACTTCATCACTCTTACATTTGCGGTAACGCGAAAGGATACCAATAAAAGTGAGTAGGATGACTGCCACTAATATAGCAGCCATGATTAACATTTCTTGTGTCATAAAATTGTGTATTTGAATAATTATTGAATGAATAGCGTTCCGTCTTTGTAGCTGGTAATCATTGTTCTGTCGCCAGTCTGATATGCTTTTCCGGATTCGGAGATGACGTCTACTTCGCGCATGGCTCCGTCCCGGGTGGTCTGTACAGTATATTTGCTGTCGCTTTGTTTGAAATAGATCACACATTCCCGTCCCACAAGCTGATCGGTTTGCTCGTTGTGGTTCACTTGTTGCAGTTGATAAGCTTTCTTATAGAGGAACCAGACGGCAAAAACAAAGAAAAGACCCACTAGAATACCGATTATGTAACTTTGAATTTCCGTGTTTCCCGCCAGATACATGTACCATCCGAATCCAATTCCGAAATGGGTAAGTCCTTTAAAAGAAACTACGCTACTGATATCAGCATCCACGTCTACATCTGCATCTATATCTCCGAAAAAGATGGATAATACGAATTGAATAAGAAAGATGCCTGTCGTGACGAGGGCGATGATGAGGAAAATGGTACTACTCATAATTGTGGGGTATTAGTAAATCATGATTATTTTGTTCTGTAAATATACAGGTTTATGTGAATTATACAAAGATAAATGAGATAAAATGATTAATTTTGCGCGCGAAAACCTTAAAATGAGGAATTAGCGTGCAAAGGTATTTTATTTATTTGGCTTACGACGGGACCAACTATCATGGTTGGCAAATTCAACCGAATGGGATTAGTGTGCAGGAATGTCTGATGAAAGCATTGTCTACCTTTCTGCGTCGCGAAATTGAAGTAATAGGAGCAGGCCGGACGGATGCGGGAGTGCATGCCTCTCTGATGGTTGCTCATTTTGATTCCGATGAACTGTTGGATACTACTTCTGTAACTGATAAATTAAATCGTCTGCTACCTCCCGATATTTCCATTTATCGTGTTTGCCGGGTTCGGCCGGATACCCATGCCCGTTTTGATGCGACTGCGCGAACTTACAAGTATTATGTAACGACATCGAAATATCCTTTTAACCGGCAATATCGTTGGCGAGTTTATAATCAGTTGGATTATGCACTCATGAACGAAGCTGCACGTACCCTTTTTGAGTATACTGACTTTACGAGCTTCAGCAAACTTCATACAGATGTAAAGACTAATATCTGCCATATTACTCATGCCGAATGGACGCAGGAAGATGATGCTACTTGGGTGTTTACCATCCGTGCCGACCGTTTTCTGCGAAATATGGTGCGAGCTATCGTAGGTACGCTGATTGAAGTGGGACGGGGGAAACTTACTGTTGAAGGCTTTCGGCGGGTTATCGAACAACAAGACCGTTGCAAAGCCGGGACATCTGCTCCGGGGCAAGCCCTGTTTCTGGTAAATGTGGAATATCCCGAAAGTATATTTGAATAATAAATAATAAATATTCTCATGTGGTTATTATTAGCATTTCTCTCGGCTACTTTGCTGGGCTTTTATGATGTATTCAAGAAGAAATCGTTGAAAGATAATGCGGTACTTCCCGTTTTGTTTCTAAATACATTTTTTTCCAGTCTCATCTTTCTGCCGTTTATCCTGATATCCGTATATGAACCGGACCTGTTGGGAGGGACGATATTTAATGTTCCCGTTGTTGGTTGGGAACAGCATAAATATATCATCATCAAGTCGTTCATCGTGTTGTCTTCGTGGATATTCGGATATTTCGGAATGAAACATCTGCCTTTAACCATAGTAGGGCCTATCAACGCCACTCGTCCGGTGATGGTGCTTGTGGGAGCGATGCTGGTATTTGGCGAACGGTTGAATCTCTATCAATGGATTGGGGTAATGCTGGCCATTGTCTCTTTCTTTATGTTAAGTCGTTCGGGGAAGAAAGAAGGAATTGATTTTAAACATAACAAATGGATATTCTTTATTGTGTTGGCTGCCATTACAGGTGCTATCAGCGGATTGTATGACAAGTATCTGATGAAGTCTCTGAATCCGATGCTGGTACAATCCTGGTATAATGTTTATCAGGTGTTTATTATGTGTCCTATTCTGTTATTGCTTTGGTGGCCTAAAAGAAAGTCTACCACCCCGTTTCGCTGGGACTGGACGATTATCCTGATCTCCATTTTCCTTTCTGCTGCCGATTTTGTTTACTTTTACGCATTAAGTTACGACGATTCGATGATTTCTATTGTTTCGATGGTTCGTCGGGGAAGTGTGGTTGTTTCTTTCACTTTCGGTGCGCTTTTCTTCCGTGAAAAGAATTTAAAAAGCAAAGCGATTGACCTTATACTGGTGTTAATCGGAATGATATTCTTATATTTGGGGTCTAAAAGTTAAAACAGTTACACAAGACTGTTTGTCATAGGTTAAATAAGATAGATATGAAAATAAATAAACTTGTAATCACTATATTCTTTTCTGCTGTCGGACTCTTTGCTTCGACCGCTCTTTGGGCACAAGAAGCCAAAACGCTGTTTGTGAATATGCCGGATTCTCTAAGCCCGTTACTAACCAAAGTAAACCGGGAAGATTGTATTGACTTTCTGGAAAGTAAGATGAAAGCGCAAGTAGAAAACCGTTTTGGCAAGAAGTCGGAGATGACTGATCTTAGCAAAGACTATATCCGTATGCAAATGTCAGCTCAATCGACCTGGCAGATGAAAGTGTTGGCATTAAATGATTCAACGAACGTAATCTGTACAGTCTCTACTGTTTGTGCTCCTGCCTGTGATAGCAGCATCCATTTCTATACGGACGACTGGAAACCGCTTACAACATCTCTCTTTATTACCCTGCCCCTGATGGATGATTTTCTGAATGCTCCCGATTCAGCAGGAGTTTATGAGTTTGATGAAGCACGCCGTTCGGCAGATATGCTATTGATGAAAGCCGATTTTAATAAAGAAAATACGGAACTGACACTTACGTTAACAACCCCCGACTATATGTCAAAAGAAACAGCAGAGAAACTGAAACCGTTTCTCCGCCGCCCTGTAGTCTACCATTGGAAAAATGGAGCATTCTCAATTTAATAAGCATTCGTTGATGAACGCTATCATTTCCGGTGTGTTTGCTTCCACACTTTGAAGTAATTTGAATTGTGCTTTGGTGCGAACGAGGTTATGTTCCGGATATTTGATTTTATAATAAGTATCTCCGTTGATATAATCTGCCAGGAACCGTACACACTGCATGTATGGGAATAAAGCCGCCGCATAAGGAAGATTCTCAATCTCGATCTGAGTCAGGAATGATTTGGCTCCTTTCAGATAGCCCTTGGTAAATGCTTTGAATATTTCCATATTGAAGTTTACACGATCAAGGTCTTTGTCGTCTTCATCACCTGTGTTGGCACCTGTACGTAAGAAGTCACCATAATCGGAGAATATAAAGCTAGGCATTACCGTATCCAGATCAATGACACAAAGCACTTTTCCGTCTTCATCGAACATCATGTTATTTACTTTTGTATCACAGTGGCATACACGTTTAGGAAGTTTGCCTTCGCGGTACAGACGTTCTGCCTTGCACATTTCATCCGCCCGTTTTTCTATTTCATCCAAATAATACTGCACTTCTGCTACGCGTCCGGCTGCGTTGGTTGCAACGGCGTCACGTAATTGTTTCAGGCGGAACTCCATATTATGGAAGTCGGGAATTGTTTCACCTAAAGTCTCAGGAATATCAGCCAGCATAGCCTGGAAGTTACCGAATGCCTGTCCGGCATAATTAGAATATTCCGGATTGACGGTTTCGTATGTCTTGGCGCGAGGAATGAAAACCATTACACGCCAATAGCTGTCGCCGTCGAACCAATAAGTCTTACCTTCTTCAGTAGAAAGAAAGGATAAAACTTTACGGTCAATATCCGATTCTCCGGCTTCGGTCAGTTTCTTACGGATATGGCTTGTGACAGCGGCAATATTGGATTGAAACATTTCCACATTCTGAAAAATGGCATGGTTGATGCGTTGTAGAACGTAGTCGGGAGCATCTGCTTCCTTGGTGTTTACTTTGTAAGTGTCGTTGATAAGTCCTGCACCTAGTGGCTTGATTTCTTCCACTGTGCCTTGTACTTTGAATTTAGCAACAATGCTAGATAAATCTTTCATGGGTCTTTTCTTTAAAATTTATAATAAGGTTATTGATAATCATATTTGGCTACTTCATTAGCCTGGCTGGCCGAACGGACAGGGACTAGGGTGAAGCCCCAACTATAATCACGGTTAGCCGGTATCTGATGGAAGGGTTCCGGGCGTGCTCCCCAGCTGTCATATCCACCTACTCCTTGTTGTTTCATATCAACACAGACTTCTACAAAGTCTCTCGGAGTAATATCATTGACGTGATGCATTCTTCTCAATACATTACGCGCAGCCTTTTCGTCATGGTTGGCAACCTCTTCGGGGCTGAAGTTATTCCATTGATAGGGGTGGGGAAGGGCTTCTTCCGAATCGAAATCTTCGATAGAGTTGCGTAAAGCGTTGAAGCCGATAAGGCTGTCGGCAACAATAGCCAGGCCATTCCCTTTATCAGGAGATAGAGCAATCCAACGGGTATCGGTATGGTGTCCGTTTTCCTGCGGACGAACGTAGTTGAAGTACATCTTATCTGCCGTTGTCTTGTATACGCCAACAAGGGTACCATGATTACGGTCAATATAGTTTTCTTCCGGACCGCGACCGAAATATTGTACATTGTTCATTTGGGCGGGCAAACGGAAGCGTACACCGATACGGGGAACTTCCAGTTTGGAAGCTGCTTTGCGGGCAGCATCGCTTCCGGGAGTAAAGGTAGCCATACGCGTAGCTTCGGAAACTTCTGTTTCTGCTGCTTGCATATCCGTAGAAGTGAATTGGGCACTAACATTTACGATACCGCTCGGATAGATTCTGTAAGTGACAACATACAAGTTGCCGGCAGCTAACAAATAAGTGGCTTTTAGCGAGACAACTTTATTCTCAGTAGTCATCTTGACATCTGTCACATGGAAGTTTTTGCTTGATTGCTTCCATACCTGCAAACGTTTAGGAGCACCGTTACCATAGTCATTATCATTAGGAGCACGCCAGAAGTTAGGCTGAATGCCAAAACCGTCTTTGAAATATTCAGTTCCGTCCACTTTATATGAAGTGACTAATCCGCTTTTCTTATTAAATACAAAGTTTACCTTTGAAGAAGATACGGTTAGTTCATCACCTGACGTTGCTGTTGTCAGTGCAGGACCATTAGCTTTATAAATTCTTTTCTCTGCCTGAATCGGAAGCTGGAATTGGTCGTATGCTATTTCGTAGCCGGCTGGTATTAGCGGTTCCGGTTCTACTGTTGTCACACTGAAGTTTACAAAATATTCTGTCCCCGGTTGGGATTTTAAGCCGTTTACAGGTACAGTAAACTCTTTGGATGCTTGCGGAGCGATGTCTAAAGAAACTTTTCCGCTTTTTATTGTTTTGTTATTTGAGAGTACGCTATAATGGATCTGATACTTTTTCAGATTGGTAAAGTAAAAACGGTTAGTGATTCTGAACTTGCCGGAAGCAGCGTCAATTGCTTCAAAACCGACATTTTGATGTACATATTTTACTTCAGCCATAGCCGGGTGTGGTCCGCGGTCCGGGTTGACAAGCCCATTGCAAAGGAAGTTACCGTCACTAGGGGCGTTTACACCAAAGTCACCTCCATAAGCCCAGTATTCTCTACCATTTTTGTCTTTCTGGAGCAGACCTTGATCTACCCAGTCCCAAATATATCCTCCCTGAAGGTTAGGATATTTGTAAATAGCTTGCCATTGTCCCCAAAGGTTTCCGGTGGAATTACCCATTGCGTGTGCATATTCCGAAGGAGCTACCGGACGGTCGCTGCCGTTCTTGCCTGTGTTTTCCAACCAACTGGCACCTGGATATTGCGGAACATACATATCGGAGTTCCATTCCCATTGTGCGCGTTCATAGTTAACAGGACGAGCCATGATATTTTTGTCTGCTTCTTTCACCCACAAATATGTTTGATAGAAGTTGTATCCGTTTCCGGCTTCGTTTCCTAACGACCAGAAAGTGACACTCGGGTAATTCTTGTTACGTTCGAACATATTTATAGTACGGTCCATGTGCGGTTTCAACCATTCGGGGTTGTTGCCCAATGAGCCGCCTTTGCGGAGGTCGTAATACATACCGTGACTTTCGATGTTAGCTTCGTCATACACATAGAGCCCGTATTCGTCGCAAAGTTCGTAGAAACGGCGGTCTTGCGGGTAGTGGCAGAGGCGCACACTGTTTAAGTTATGCTGCTTCATGAGCTCAAAATCACGACGCATCAATTCCTCTGTAACGTAATGCCCTGTTGCCGGATTGTGCTCGTGGATATTTACACCTTTGAGTTTCAACGGTTGTCCGTTGATGAATAAGCAAACATACGGTTTGCCGTTAGCAGCCTTTTGTTCAATTGGTTTGATCTCAATACGACGGAAGCCGACATTGAAGGGAACTATTTCTGTAAACTTATCTCCGTCTTTGATGTACATCAGTAATTTGTAGAGATTGGGATGTTCGGATGTCCATGTTTTTACATTGGGGACTTCTATTTTCACTTCTTCAAAGAGAGGAATGGTTTGGTTCGCACCTATGGCGGTATTCATTTCGAAAGCAGCGATTACCTTATCGGTTTTCGGATCTAACACCTTATATCCGATAACATAATCTTTAGAGGGCTGTGAGGTATTGTTGCGGATATCCATTGCCAGTTTGAAAATACCGTTTTTATAAGTATCGTCCAGCGTGGATGTTACACGGAAATCTCTGATTGCTACTTTGGGTTGTGAGTAGATATACACATCACGTTCGATACCACTGATGCGCCAGAAGTCCTGACATTCCAGATAAGAGCCAGTGCTCCAACGGAAGATTTTCAGTGTAAGTACATTCTTGCCCGGTTTCACGTACGGGTTGATTAAGAACTCGGCAGGATTCTTTGAATCTTCGCTATATCCTACTTCCTTACCGTTGATATATACATATACACCGGATTTGGCTCCTGCCAAATGCAGATAAATGTCCCGTCCGTCCCAATCGGCAGGGATGTCTATATCACGGCGATATACACCCACCGGAGTCGCTTCCGGCAATATCGGAGGCTGTGGGTTGCGTGCTTTGAATTCATAACCATGATTTGTGTAGATGGCTACTCCATGTCCTTGTACTTCCCAGTTGCCGGGAACTTGGATATCATACCATGAGTCTGTACTGACGCTCGGATCAGTAATGTTGTCAGGAAGATCTTTGTAGGAATCTACAAAATAGAACTTCCATGTTCCGTTTAATAACCGATAGAACTTACTACGCTCAAATTTCCCGCTCAAGGCATCTTCACGATTGTCGTAAGTCATAAACGAAGAACGGGGATATTCTTTGTTAACAGCTACTACTTGCACATCTTGCCAATAAGGCTTTTTTGCATTATCAGCTACGGCACTGGTTACTATCAGGGAAAATATTCCCAGAAAAATGTTAGTTAATAAGAGGGGGTGTAGTCGAAATTTCATGTTTCTCAATATTGGTTTTTCATTTCGTTTTTATTTAACTTTAATATGGTCGAATCCTTCTCCATAAACTCCGATAACAGCACTTTGTGAAACAAATGCGTTAGGGTCTATATCTTTTATAAACCGGAAGATAATGGGGGATTCCCGTTTTTTAGCCAATACAAACATCATCTTCACTTCGCGTCCGGTATAAAAGCCCGTTGCATTGATGATTGTAACGCCTCGGTGCGGATATTCGTTGATACGTCGTCCTATTTCTTCATATTTATTTGAGATGATAAAGAATTGTACGGACTGACGTGCGCTGTTCACCACCTGATCGAGCACGAAGCTACAAATATATAGAGTTACAAATCCATATACTACTTTTTCCCAGTCTTTTAAGACAAAATAACTGGAAGATATAATGATCATGTCGCAGATAAGTACAACTCTTCCCAGTGTAATATCCCGGTACTTGTTTATGATAGCTGCAATGATATCTGTGCCTCCGGTACTTCCGTTAGCTGAGAAGGCAACCCCGATTCCACCTCCACAGAATGACGCTCCGATGACACACGCCATGAAAGGCTGGTCGTGAAGGAGACTGATCCCAGCCGCCAGTTTCTGGATAACGGATAAAAAGAAAGTCAGGGTGAACACTCCGAAGATGGTTTTGATACAAAACTTCAATCCCAGTAATTTAAGAGCTAACAGCAGCAGGAAGAAGTTGATAGTGAAATACGTATATTGCACCGGAAAGCCGGTCGCCCAATATACAATGGAAGCAATACCCGGTACTCCCCCGGTAGTGATATCGTTGGGTAGTAAAAATACCGTCCACCCGATGCCGTACAGAATCATGCCAATGGCAATCATTACATAGTCTCTAGCCTCACGGATAATGCTTTGCTTAGAAGGCTTTGGAATAGCTGTTTTCATAAACGTGA